>Ga0209164_1000319_pt1 | contig 129681 bp, 108 predicted proteins | sample MTBNYHSulfiMetaG_FD_187458 | JGI IMG/M metagenome (GOLD analysis project Ga0209164, IMG submission 187458) | Enrichment culture microbial communities from rom New York Harbor, USA that are MTBE-degrading - MTBE-NYH (New York Harbor Sulfidogenic)... | ecosystem: Environmental > Aquatic > Marine... | reverse complement strand
CATCACTGGTAATAACAACAGAAACATTGATTACAGATGAAAAAGAAGAAGGTTCTGCGGCGCCGGCAATGCCCCCGGGAGGCATGGGCGGAATGGGCGGTATGTACTAAGACTAAATAAATTAATTCATATAAAAAAAGGGCTATCCGAAAAATTTTCGGGATAGCTCTTTTTTTTATATTTTTATTTGAAAAATCTGTTTATCTTTGCAGTACATCAAGATATTTTTGTAAATCATCGGGCATTTTTTCATTCTCAGTATATTTTTTATATCTAACTTCTATTTTCTTAAAGTCCCTGTTTCTGATAATATTAAATTTCCTGTCAAGATCCATATAAACAGGCAGTTTTGCTATATTATCTCTAATTTCTTTCGGGAATGGTATCAACCTGTAAAATATTTTTCTTAATACTTTATTCAGTTTAGGCACACCTTTGCTTTCAAATATCAGCCATTCATAATAATCATGCGCAAATCTGTTTCTATCAATCTTTATAGAACTAATTTGTTTTTTAATTTTATCCTTTGCTTCAATGGAAAGTTCAGTCATCTTTTTATATGTTTGTTCATAATCATAATATGCCCCTGATAATCCGCCGTCAACAGGATCCATCCAGTTGCTTACCAGAGCTTTATTTAAATTCCATCTAAAATGCCCGCATGCAAAAATAAGATTTTTATTTAAATCTCCATTAAATATTACGGGAATAACAAATCTGCCTCTTGTTGATCTGATATTATATACAAGTTCCTGCCACATCTGTATACGAACTCCCGATATAGGCGCTAAAATTAAAAAAGGTTTAATCTCTTTTTGTATTAATTCACTCTTACCGGGTATTTTCCATGTCAGTTCTCTGTAAAATAAAGAATAATCAATAGAGAGTATCTTCTTCATGAAAGCATCTAATTTTTTAGGACTGATTAAAATTTGGCTTAAAGGTCCTTTAAATGATTCTTCTCTTAAATAAGGAATGAATGCCCTGATATTATCAGAAATAACTCTCATACTGTTTCTTGCCATATTATCGATTTCAAAATCAAGACGTCCCTGGGGTGTATCCTCAATTTTCTTTTCATTCTTTGTAAACATTTTTGTTATTATTTTTCTAAACTCGCCTCTCTCGGATAAACTGGGCTCTTCATCTTTATTATAAATAAGCATTAAATAGTCAAATAATGTTATAATAGGGAATTCCGTATTCTGCTCTTTTGTAAAATAGGGCAAAGAATTATAAATAAATTCCAATTGTTTTTCATTAATAATATTTTCATCTATAAATGAAAAATAAAAGAATAGTTTAACACAATCCGGTATATTACCCGGCTTCTTCATTAATTTTAAAAATAAATTCAAGTATAATTCAAAATAATCATCCTGCAATCTTTTTATTAGATTTCTTGTGTCCTTTGATAATAACTCTTCCGGATTTATTTTCTGCATTCTGGAAAGATTCTTTTTAATCCGATCCTTAGCATCATTACTTAATGTTGAAAAATCCAATATATGTTTAGTAGAATCCTTAAACATCTTTTTATATTTTCCTGAGCTTTGTACTTTAACATTTTCTCTATTTTCCTCTGCACTGCTTCCTCCGGCACCCAATGCATCATATTTTGGGAATACCTCAATATATTCTCTACCTCCCAGCTGCTTATTTACATGTTCAATATTTCTGCAAATTTTTACAATTGCTTTTGTAACATCCGTATCTATTATATTAGTCTTAATCATTTTTTTATAACTGGCATAAATCAAATTAAAGGGCGATGAATTATCTAAAAAAAATGTATTTAATTTATCTTCAATATTTGATGCAAATTTTTCAGTCTCTATATTAATAGAATTTATTATGTTTGACAATGATTGAAAAATATACAAAAAAATCTTTATATTAGCGCTTATCAAAGATATAAAAACAGACGGTTTTGTCCGAATCAAATTATGAAAAAACTCAATTTTACTCTGATCAAACTTAACATAAGGATCATAAGAAGGATCACCGTAAGTTTTTTCTAAAATTGTTGAAAAGTCGGATGTTAAAAATCCGGATTCTATCTTAGGCGGGATAACACCTCCATTATTAATAAATGTCTGATATAATTTATCCTTTTTTATACCATTAACATGCAGATATAAAAGCATCATGTTATCGGATAATTTTTCTATTGCGCCTGTAAATTCAACATATTTTTTTAATGAAAGCATTCTTTTCCTGGATTGATCAAGCATGGTAATTAATACATTTAATGCAATTGGAGGATTCATCTTAAAAAAACTGATAAAATCATTTGAAGGTATAATATATTTAGTTATCTGGCAGTCTGTTATTGCAACAAAAGAACTGCTGTGAGCTGTAGAGCTTATTAGATTTTGTACTCCAAAAATTGAAGGAGCCTCTATTACACCTACTCTTTTGCTTGATTTTATGATCTCATCACTTTTAAGACCGGCAGTATTAATACCTGACCTTTTAATTTCAATAGAGCCTTTATGAAGAAAATGTATCTCTTTATCTTCACTGCCCTGCAAAATTATAATTTCACCTTTTTGTATATTTTTCTTTTCTGCTTTAAAATTAACATTTTGTGTCAAATTGATTATCCTTTAATTGCATATTATTAATAATATTAAATTTACGGTAAATATACTTATAAAAATAAGCATATATTATTTTAATATTATACCACATTTTTTACAATATAAAGTTCAATAATTAAAAAAATACATCTTTAATTTTTAAAAATTCTTTAAAAATTCATTCAAAATTCAGTAAAGGAATTTTTTAAACAACCGAATTTCAAAATGTATAGCACAGGGAAATACGGATATTTCCTAAATAAAGAATCAAGGAGGATTCAATGATAATTAACCACAATTTAAGTGCTATCTTTACAAATCATCGTGTAAAATACAACGATAGAAACTTAGCACAAAATCTTGAAAGAGTTGGATCTGGTTTAAGAATCAATAGAGCCGGTGATGATGCTTCCGGTTTAGCTGTTAGTGAAAAAATGAGAAGCCAGATTAGAGGTCTTTCCAGAGCTGAAAAAAATGCAGAAGACGGCATTTCATTCATTCAAACCGCAGAAGGCTACCTTCAAGAATCACAGGACATAATCCAGAGAATAAGAGAGCTTGCAGTCCAGGCATCAAATGGTATTTATTCTGCCGAAGACAGACTTTATATTCAGGTAGAAGTAAGCCAATTAATTGATGAAGTAGACAGAATAGCATCACACGCACAGTTTAACGGCATGAATATGCTGACAGGCAGATTTTCATCAGAAACAGGTCTTAATCAGCCTACAGCAAGTATGTGGTTCCATATAGGAGCAAATATGGACCAAAGAGAAAGAGCTTATATCGGCACAATGACAACTCAAGGACTTGGATTAAGAAATCCTACTGGTTTACCTCATGCAGCTACTTTTCTTTCATTATCTACACCGGAAAAAGCAAATGCAGCCATCGGTACACTGGATGCAGCATTAAAGATCATAAACAAACAGAGAGCAGATCTTGGTGCATATCAAAACAGGTTGGAGCATGCAATAAAAGGATTATTAAATGGTGTTGAAAATCTTCAAGCAGCAGAGTCAATAATCAGAGATGCAAATATGGCATCAGAAATGGTTGATTTTACAAAAAATCAGATATTGCTACAATCATCAACTGCAATGCTTGCCCAGGCTAATGCAAAACCGCAAACAATGCTCCAATTGCTTAATGCTTAAATTAAAATTATATAAAAGTAAAAAAATACACTCGCAAAATTCAATTTGCGAGGTATTTTTTTTATTCATTTTGAATATATACTGTCATAATATACTGAAAATTTTTCATATTGTTGCCTTCACTTTCTTTTTTTGATACGGATTATCAGAATTAATGCAGCTTAAATCCCAGGATATCAGTAAGTTAGACATTTATAAATCCAACAAATCCACATCTAAAAAAATGACAAAATTAAATCATATAAGTATATATAATTAAAAAATTTTCTTAAACCCCAAAATAATGAAATTACATTAAAATTATATTTAAATTTATGTAATTTTATATTATTATTTAATAAATATATCTATACATTCTATATTTAATAAAAATTTATATGAATAAAGATACTAATTATAATGCAACAATTGATATAAAACCCGACATCATAATACGGTACAGCGGTTTTAATTCTACAAATTTACCAACCTGTGTAATATATGTAAGGCCTCAAACAAATATTGTGTCGTATGAAAAAGCAATATTAAAAGGAACCCAAAAATATGCAAATGTATCATATATGGCTAATTTAAACGGCATGCTTTTTTTAAAAGATGCTTTAATACTGGATCATTATGCATGTGAATACAGGTTTGCAATATATGCAGGTCAGGAAATAGAAAAATACCCTGAAATGATAGATAAATTTGAAAATTTTTTTAATATAAAATTTAAAAATGCAAAAATTATAGGATCATTTGACGCCATTCTTCTGCTTGGCAAGTCGCCTAAAGAGCTTTATGACTGTTTTGTAGAAGAAAAAGAATTTTTAAAACTTTACGGACAAACAATAAAAAAAATTAAAGATTTTTATATTGTTAATTATGATATACCGCAAATTATAAATGAATACAATACACATACAAATATATTCATAGTATCTATTTGTTTCAAAAAAGAAGAATATTCTTTTGAAGAAGTTAATCAATCAATCATTAATGAAATTCTTAATGATGACAAGGCAGCAATCATAGATGAAGATAAGCTGAACTCATTATCAATGTATGATAAAATAAAAAGAACATATCATCTTTCATCAAATCATATAAAGGCAATGTTTGACATGACGGATTTTATATTTAAGAATGACTGCACAAGGATTAATTTTATTGAAACACCTCTCGGTAAAAACTTAATTGATTCAGGATTTACAGAAGATCATTTAAAAAGCATTAAGGAATATCCGATTTTATACGTTAATAAAAATAACAATAAAACACTTATTAATATTATTGAAGAAGCAAATGGAAGAAGTTTTTCAGAAACATTAGATATTTTTAAAACAGTATTAAATTAAATCAATCATATATAAGGATAATACAGGAGAATAACCTTGAGCAATTATAATAATATAAGAAATTTCGGTATAATAGCACATATTGATGCAGGTAAAACAACAACTACCGAAAGGATTTTATATCTGACAGGTACAAGTTACAAGATAGGTGAAGTGGATGAAGGTACAACAATCACAGACTGGATGGAGCAGGAAAGAGAAAGAGGTATTACAATTACATCAGCAGCTGTAAGCTGTAATTGGAAAGACTCCATAATGCACATAATCGATACACCCGGGCATGTTGATTTTACTGCAGAGGTTCAAAGATCGCTTAGAGTATTGGATGGCGCTGTTGTTGTTTTTTGCGGTGTCGGCGGTGTACAAACACAATCGGAAACGGTGTGGAAACAAGCTGATAAATATAATATACCGAGAATAGTATATATTAATAAACTTGACAGAACCGGAGCAGATTTTGAAAATGTATTAAATGAAATAACAGACAAATTAAAGGCACAACCGCTGCCTATATCAATACCATACTATGAGAATGATGTTTTATCCGGTACTATTGATTTAATTGTCATGAAATTAATTAAATTTAAAAATGACGGCAACATTGACCAGGCATTTGATATACCTGACAATATAAAAGAAAAAGCTAATAAATATAGAGAAAATTTAATTAATATTTTAACAAATTATGATGATGCTTTATTAGAGTTTGCTTTACAGGAAAAAATGAGTAAAGATGATATAACAAAATCAATAAGAACAGGCACATTAAACAGAAAATTCATCCCTGTAATATCAGGATCAAGCTTAAAAAATATCGGTGTTCCCCCATTATTGGATGCAATAACAAATTACCTGCCCTCTCCCGATGATATAGCATCAATTGATGGATATTATATAAAAAAAGACAAATGGGATAAAATATTTTTTAAGTCGGATGCCCCCCCGGTAGTCTATGTATTTAAAGTGCAGTATCATAGAGAAAAGGGAATAATTGCATTCGTTAGATTATATTCAGGAAAAATCAATAACGGCGACTCCTTATATAATCCAAGACTAAAGAAAAAAGAACGGATTCAGGATTTATTAAGAGTATATGCCGACAAATATGAAAGACTGGACACCTCTGAATCCGGCGATATAGTTGCAATAACAGGCATGAAAAATGTACTCACAGGTGATACACTTTGCAGTGAAGGACATCAGGTGATCTTAGAATCATTGACATTCCCTGAACCTGTAATCTTTATGAGTATTGAGCCTAAAAATACAGTTGATAAAGAAAAATTTGACACAGCCTGCAGCAATTTATTATTGGAGGATCCTACTATAACACTTAAAGAGGATTCTCAAACCGGACAGACACTTATAGGCGGTATGGGAGAATTACATATACACATTTTTTTAGACAGGATAAAAAAAGGGTATAATGTTGAGTTAAAAACAGGTAATCCTCATGTGGCTTACAGGGAAACGCCGATAAAAGAAGGATTACTAGAATACAATTTTGATAAAAAGATCGAAGGCAATGTCCAGCATGCAGGTATAAAACTTAAAGTTACTCCAAATGAAAGAAATACAGATAATAAAATAATATCAAATCTTGACAGGAAATACAGGGAGCTAATTCCACATATTGAAAAAGGCATAACGGAAGCGTTAAAATCAGGACCCGAAGGAGCATATCCAGTAATAGACTGTACAATCACTATAGAATCCGTAAATTATGATCAGTCAAGATCATCGCCGATTGCAGTTGAAGCTGCATCAAATCTATGTACAAGCGGTTTATTGAGAGAGGTCGGGACATTTTTATTGGAGCCAATCATGAAACTTGAGATCGACTTGCCGGCAGAATTCACAGGATCCGTAATAGGTGAGCTGCAAAGCAGAGGTGGGATGGTTCTTGATATTCATAAAAAAATAACGGAAGAAATAATTACGGCAAAAGCTCCTTTAAAACAGATGTTCGGATATACAACAAATTTAAGAAGCATCACTCAGGGCAAGGGAAGCTTTACAATGGAATTTTTATATTACGACAAGCCGTAAATTATTAAAAAAGAAGCAAAATTTATAATTAGTATTTTATATCATACAGTTGAAGAGAATAAACACAAAGAAACTAAGACACGAACTAATAAAAAATTAATTAAAATATTTTTAGTGTCTTGGGGACTTAGTGATTATATCTAAAAAAAACATTTTTTATTATCTTTTAAAAAAGCAAATCAAATAATTTTTAATATTTAACTCTAAACAATATTAAAAATTTCTGCTATATTCCAACTTATAAAAAATAAAAATTGGAGCTAATCTTTATGCAATTAACGGAAAATTTCATTAACAACCTGGAAATAAACAATGAAGAAATAATAAAAAAAATCAGTGTAGATTTAAATATACCTGTAAACAAAATAAACAATACAATAAAATTATTGAAAGAAGACAATACAATCCCATTCATATCAAGATACAGAAAAGAGGTAACAGGTTTTCTTGATGAAGAACAGGTCAGAAACATATCCCATCAGCATACATATTTAGAAAATATAGAAAACAGAAAAATTGAAATTATAAAAATAATTTTTGAAAGAGGATTATTGACAGAGGATTTATACAACAATATAAACAAGGCAAGCAATTTTGCCGAACTTGAAGATATTTATGCTCCATATAAAAAAAAGAAGAAAACAAGAGCAATGATAGCAATAGAAAAAGGTTTAAAACCTCTTGCAGAAGCAATGGTTATAATGGATGAAGCAGATATCGAAAAAGAAGCAGAAAAATATATTGATGAAGAAAAAGAAATAAATACGGCTGAAGATGCTTTACAGGGAGCTATGGATATAATTGCAGAAGAAATAGCCCATGATATTGATCAGAGAAAACTAATAAAAAATCATTTATTTAAGAATGCTCTTATTTTGGTTGAAGGTTTAAAGGATGCAGATACAAGTGTTTATAAAATGTATTATGATTATAAAGAGCCTATTAATCAGATAAAGCCTCATAGAGTTCTTGCAATAAATAGGGGAGAAAAAGAAAAAGAATTAAAAGTTACTATCGATTTTGACACAGAAGAATGTTGTGAAATGCTTCTAAGAAAAATTAAAATCGCAAATAAGTATCATCATGAAGCTGTTATAGACGGTTTAAAAAGACTTATGATACCATCTGTTACAAGGGAGCTGAGAAGTGATGCATCGGAGCAGGCAGACGACCATGGTATAGGAGTATTCTCAAAAAATCTCGGTTCATTATTAATGCAGCCCCCGATAAAAAAAACAATCATATTAGGTATAGACCCGGGTATCAGAACAGGCTCAAAAGGTGCTATATTGGATATTACAGGAAAATATCTGGATTATTTTGTTTTTTTCCAGCAAAAAAATGATGAAGCAAAGAAAAAAATAAAAGATGCCGTTGAAAAATATAATGTAAAATTAATTGCAATAGGAAACGGTACAGGCACGCATGAAGTGCAGGAAGTAGTTGCAGAAGCAATAAATGATTTTAACCTTGATGTACAATATACTGTTGTAGATGAAGATGGAGCAAGTGTTTATTCTGCAAGTAAAATCGCAAGAGAGGAATTCCCTGATCTGGATTTAACAATAAGAGGGGCAATATCAATAGGCAGAAGACTGCAGGATCCGTTATCTGAGCTTGTAAAGATAGATCCGAAATCAATCGGTGTAGGATTATACCAGCATGATGTTAACCAGACAAAATTATCCAGCACACTTGATGAAGTTGTAGAATCCGTTGTAAATAATGTAGGAGTCAACGGCAACACCGCTTCATTTTCATTGTTAAAATATGTATCCGGCATTACGGATTCTATAGCAAAAAAAATTGTAGATTACAGGGACAAAGCAGGATTAATTAAATCCAGGAATGAATTAAAAAAAATAAGCGGTATAGGCGACAAGGTTTTCGAACAATCAGCCGGTTTTATTAAAATTAAGGAGAGTGAAAATCCTCTTGACAATACATGGGTTCATCCTGAGAATTATGAGGTAGCAGAAGAAATTTATAAGATATTAAAAATAAATAAAAGGCTTACATCAGAAGATAAAAAAACTTTAAAAGAAAAACATCATGCTACAGACACATTGATAAATGATATTTTAAATGAGTTAAAAAAGCCCAATTTAGACCCAAGAGATGATTATCCGAAACCTATATTTAAAAAAGGGATAGTATCCTTTGAAAATTTAAAAACCGGCATGAAAATTACAGGCAAAGTAAAAAATGTAGTTGATTTCGGTGCATTTATAGATATAGGAATCAAAGAAACAGCACTTTTACATATATCTGAGATAAGCAACAGTTATATAAAAAGCCCTCATGATGTATTAAAAGTGGGAGATGTTAAAGAATACACAATAATTGATATAGATGAAACAAGAAAGAGAATATCATTGTCATTAAAAAAGTAATGAATATACTATTATAATAATAAATAATAAAATATTCTCCTAATTATAAATATCTGTAAATAAACATTTTAAATAAAATTATTATTTTTTCTATAAATTTGTAGTCAATCAGTAAATGATATTAATATTTTTTTCTTTAGATATTTAGATAAATATTTGGAGAATTATAATGAATATATCTTTATTAAAGCTTTATCACTTTGTCGCTAAAGAAAAAATGTATAATAGAATACATAATTTTTCATTAAAGTTGAAACAAAATTTTTCAAAAACCATGAGATTAATAATTGACACGATGATGCCTATATTGGATTATTATATAATATTTGAACATGAATCTAGTGAATTTGCATATAATCAATTTCAAGCTGAAGTAAACATTAGCTTCTATATTGACCCAAATGTATATAGAAAACTAAAAAATACTCATGGAACAATGCATACTTATAGCATTGCAGTCCTTCTTAGAAAGATGATTGATATTTTTTTTATTTTATTAGATGCAAAGGATCTTGATTGGATAATGAATGCAATGAGAAACGGAATAAAAAAAATAATTAATATATTGAATAAAAACAAAAAACTTTTTAAAAATCAAAAAAATATATTACATATGTTTGAAAAGGATCAGATTGAAGAACAAATAAGTCTCATATTTTCAAAAAATTATGCTCTCTTAGGAGTTGAATATATTAAAAAGCGCAAACGCTTGCCAAATTTGAATATAAATGTATAAATAATAATCACCTGTCACTATATGACTCTACAAATTTTAATTCATAGACAATGTTTTTATTTTTTATTGATTTTAATATAAGTTTGTTATTATCTATTACTTTAAAACTATAATAACTTTTTATAGTTTTATCCGAATCTTCTAAAATTTCTATTATTTCTAATTTATTACCCTTTTTTATATTATAATTAAAATTTTTATCCACACCATTCACTTGCCATTCTATTTCACCGTTAAAATGGAATTCTACAGAATTGCCTTTTTCATCCTCCCATTTTGCTATCAGCATACCTGCATTTTTCCTTAAAGGAGGTTTTACCTTATTCTCATAAAAAACCCTGCCGTCTACAAATTTATTTTCATCTAAATTACTTTTATCATTATCATCAAGCTGATCGGACTCACTTTGCGCTTCATCATCTTCCCAAGGATAATCATCACTCTCATCATCAGTACTTTCATCCATAAATGAAAAATCATCATTATCCTCTGCATCATCCATAATCTCTACTTGATCATCTTTTTCTTCTAAATCATTATTTATTTTCTTATCATCACCGATTTTATCCAATAAAATCTTAGCTCCGTCATTAAATATTTCATATTTATATTCTTCAACACCATTATTACCTTTTAAAAATAATTTGTTTCCTTTTATTTCATAACCGCCAATAACCGGCTCCTCCAATAAATAAAATCCTGCTTCACCTGTTCTTCTTATATAAATACCGTTCGCTTTCATGCTGATTCTGTCAATATCACCGTTTTCTTTTGCAAGCTCCCACTGCCCCACTATTGAAGGTTTTTCCTTAAACCAGAGACTCATATCAGGTACATATGTTATTACAATTAAAGCTGCAAGCATCAAGCCGATAAAAATCAATGCAGACCTCCACAGCGTCAAAATCGGCTTTTTAAATCTGATAGAAGCAATAAACAGATCCATACCGACAGGCGGAGTTATATAACCTATCTGAAGATTTGCTAAAAATATAATACCAAGATGAATTAAACTGATATTATATGATTCTGCAATAGGAAGTATTAATGGTACAACAACAACAAGAGCAGAAAAAATATCCATTATACAGCCTACTATTAAAAGAAAAATATTTAATAAAACAAGAAAAATCCATTTATTGCTTATAAATTTTTGTATAAAAGCAAATAGTTTTTGCGGAATTTGGGCATAAATTATAAAATTAGTGGCTGCTAATGATACACTTAAAATAACAAGTATTGCTCCTACAAGCACCATGCTTTCTTTCATAATTTTCGGGATTTCTCTGATTTTAATATCCTTTGTTAAAAAAAGCTCAACAATCAATATATATATTACCGTAACAACTGCTGCATCCGATATAACAAGCTTACCCGTATAAATCCCTGCAAAGAGTAATACAGGAAGCGGGATTTCCCATTTAGCATCACTTAAAGCTTTACCAATCTCTTTCCAGGAAAATTTTGTTTTTTCTATATCAAATTTTCTGCTCATTAACATTGCATGTATACTAAGTATAAGCATAATAAATAATCCTGGAACAATCCCTGCTATAAATAAATCATTAATCTGTACAATATTCCCTGAACCGGCTTTTGCCGCCATACTGGCAATAACCCCAAAAAGTATAATGGGAAGACTGGGAGGAAACAACAAGCCGAAACTGCCTGATGCGGTTATTAAGCCGAGAGAATACTTTTCTCCGTATTTTTCACTCAATAAAGCAGGCAATAATAATCCTCCGAGAGCTACTATTGTTACACCGCTTGCTCCTGTAAATGCCGTAAAAATCGAACAGACGCATATCGTTACAATAGGAAGTCCGCCCGGCATCCACCCTAACCCAGCTTTGGTTAACCTGACAAGCCTTTTACTTGCATTACTATGAGCCAATAAATAACCTGCAAAAGTAAACAATGGTATGGCATGCAGCAGAGGCATATCGGCAATACCTGAAATTTCTAAAATAACATTCCTGATGCCGCCTGATCCCGGTGATAATGCAAAATTAATTATTGCGGATAATCCGATAACTATAAACAGAGGCGTACCTAAAATTGCAACTATAATAATTAAAATCATCAATAAAAACATAATTACCCTCGCTCACTTTTTTCTTCAAGATCTACACTAAAGCTGTCTTCCGCTTCTTTTTCATCTTCAATATTCTTAATAAAATTTTTAATCTTTTCAAAAACTCTTATTAAAAATCTAAATCCTATAATACTGAAACCGATAGGCAGTATTATCACAAGAACCCATCTGGGTATATAAAAAAAAGGAGACGCTTCTTTAGAAGTGAACTCAACCTCAATAATATATATAATAGAATAAAATACAATGGTAAAACAAACTCCAAAAGCAATTAAATTTGTTATTATATGAACAAAAGATTTCACTCTTCCTTTGATGAATCTACCGACAATATCAATTTTTATATGATTATTTTTACTTGTCGCTATTCCCGCAGCTAATAGACCAGCCCACAATACAGAATATTTTATTATAGGATTTAATTGAACACTAAAGTCCTTTAATATTGTATAAAATTTAAAATTAATTATGTTTTTATATAACTTTTCCGTAAGATCAAAACCAACTCTAAATATTATCTGTAACAATGCAGCTAATATCATTGTTGTCAGTAAGGCTACTATCGAATAATCCTCAATCTTATTTAAAATATTTTTTATGATAGTAATTATTTTTTTTAATTTTTCCATAATTAAATGTTTCCTTTTTTTAAATATTTATTTAATATTTTTAAATAATAATACATTATTGTAATAATGTAAATTTTCAATCCTAAAAATACAACAATTAATAATTTATATCTTTATTATTTAAAAAAAAGCAAATATTAATTAAATATGCAGGTTATTAACTTCTTGTTTTTTACTTAAAAAACAAGAAGTTAATAATTTTATTTAGTGAAATTATAAAACTTTTTTATATGAGAATCAACTTAATTTAAAATATTAATAAAATAATGCTTATTTATTTTTTTCTGTACTCTTTGATATAACCTATTATTTTGTTATACAGACTTCTGGAATATTCCTTTTCCGTCAATTTCATGGCTACCTTATCGCATACATTATAAAAAATATCTTTATCTTTATTATCTACCGGTAATATTACAAGACCATTCTTTTTTAATACTTCCAATGCCTTATTATTATCACTTCTTATCTTACTGTTAATACCGTCTAAAGTAGATTTAAACATCTTTTTCATTTCTGTTTGATAGCTTGCCGGCATTGAATAAAACAAATTTTTATCAACAAGTACTGCACCGATCATCAATGTAATGGGGAAACTCGCCATATATTTAACATTAGTATGCCACTGCATTACAATAAGTCCATAAGGTGATGAAAAAACGGTATCTATCGTACCTGTCTGTAAACTTGTCATTACATCCGATATTTGCAGAGGGACGGGAGTTACCTTAGCCTCTTTAAACAAAGCATAGCTAATCTCATCCCCTTCTACAAGAAAAGGTTTTGCACTTCTTAAAGTATCAATAGAATGAACCTTTTTCTTAGAATAAACATATATAAGACCGACCTCAGACCATCCTAAAAAAACATATCCTCTTTTTTCAAATTCTTTTTCAAAAAAAGAAGTCATTTTTTCCTTTACATAATCATATTCATCATAATTTTTAAAAATTAAAGGGAATCCCATTACCAAAAAATCTTTATAAATTAAACCCAGTCCTCCGCTTGATAAAGCTGCACCGGACAGCTGACCGATTTTAATCTTTTTTATAACATCATTCTGATCACCCATTACACCGCCCGGATAAACTCTGATACCTATCTCTCCATTTGTGCTTTTATAAAGCTCTCTTCCGATTTTTTTTATGCTTTCAACCCATATACTTTTATCAGGTGCATCAGATGCTATTTTAAATAAATACTTAGGATTATCCGAATATGCATTAAATATAAAAATAAATAATACAAATATAACAAATAAAATTAACACCTTTTTATTCATAAAAAACTCCTTTTTAATTTTTATTGTTCAGGTGTAGAAATAAATATGCTTTACCCTTTTATAATTATAGCAATATTTTAGTATAATTTCTAAGTACTTTACAAATAAAAAATATCTATTTACTTATTAAAAATCATCCTGGTAAAAAAAATTATTAACATTTTTTAATAATTCTTTTGCCTGTTCCTGCGTTAATGTGTTTAAAAGCCTCATTTCAGGATTTTTTTCAAGATCGGTATTGACAATTTCTTTCAGCACTTTTATATAATTATCCCTGTCATATTTTGCTTTTAAATAAAATTCGGCATATGAGAGTTTTGTCAGTAAAAATTTATCTTTAGAATACTCTAAAGCCTTATTAAACTCCTCTTTTGCCTTTTCTAAATCACCGCCTGCAAATTCCGGCAGGATAGAATAATATATACCGTAAAAAAGATGAGGAGCCCCAAAATAATATGAAGGATCCATCTCATATATTTTATCAATAATAACCCTGGCTCTCGGCAGCTCCAGCATAGCATTCATATCATCAGAATTTTCAATGATCCACATAATCCATGCATTAGCCGCCCAAAAAACATAAGGAATATCGCTCTTTTTTAAAGAATCAACCCATTTTTCATATTCGTTAAACTCTGCCGATTCATATTTAACAAATTTGGGATATGTACGTAAAAGAAGTACTGACCATTCCTTTGTTTTATCTGAAAATATCTTTTTCCTGTCTTCATCCTTAACAAAAGCACCGGCATATGCGGAAAACAACTGGATGCCCAGCATTAGATAGTCCCTTTTTTTGGGATTGGAATGAATCAAGCCTTCTATAAGCAAAAGATATGAAGGCGCTCCATCTTTCACAAGCTGAGTGTCTTTCTGCATATATAAAGACTCTGATAAACCTGACAATAATGATGAGCAGGAAATTGATAAAATAATTATTAAAATTATAAATATATTAATTATATTTTTCATAATGATTCCTGTTAGTTTGCTTAAATTATTTTATAATTATCAAGTATCACTCTGTTTGGATAAATACAGTATATCCGGGTAACTTGAAAGCATCTTCAATTTACTTTCCAGTCTTCCAAAATGCCTGGAAAAAAAGAATAATTGATTCATTATAAATTCTATTAAATCAATAGAATTTATATTCTTACAATTTTTTAACTCGATTATTAAATCTTCCGCATTTTTTCTAAATTGCTCTAAAATATCAGTAAATTTTACATTTTCTGACTGTAAAGCTATCTTATCTGATATAGCTTCCATGTTATTAAAAAAACTTGTATCCGGTTTTCCTTTTTCAAAACCTTTAATATATTCATTATCAATACCCAGCCAATAATTCATTACATAAATGTGCTGTTTTATAGACCAGATATCATTTTGAAATTTTTTTTCTGCAAGTTCCGCATCAATCTTACTTATCCAATCTTCAATAAAAGACAATTTTAAACCTAAAATATTTATTATCTCTAACATTTTTTCCCCTTAAAAAAAACGACCTCATTAATACTATATTAAAATATAAAGATCAATTATTGTAAAGAAAATTTATTATTTTTTTTTAATGTTAATTGATTCATCCATTCATCAGAAACAGATTTATTATATCCTAAAAAAGCACTTTCTAAATCACTTGTTTTATGCATACGGTATGCTTGAGTTTTATTTATGTTTGCATAACAGTAAACACACCCATGTATGCATGTATTATAGGTACCGATATCAATACTTTCGGTACAGCCGCATTCCTTCCTCGTCGGTTTAATCTTAGATTTAAATTTGACAATATTTTTAAAAAATAGTTCATTTATCAAATCTCCGTCAATACAATGAGCTTTATGAATTTTATCGGATATCAAAAAATCCATACAGCATGAATATAAACTTATATCATTTTTTTCTGCTATTTCAGCAAGCTTCAAGGCAAAATCAATTTTTATTTTATTCTCATAATCATACAGATCAATCCCTCCCCTCTTTTTTAACTCATAAAAATTTTTTTTAACTTTACCGTAAAGAGAAATATAGCTTATCATACATCTTTTAACATATCCTTTAAGCATTGATGCAAGCATATTAAAATTCTTTAAATGATAATTAAAATCAGTCTGTGATGTAATTATAATAGGGTCATATCTCCAATTAATATGATTTGGCGAATAAATCTCAGCTATTTTTATTAAATTATCAACAGTAATTTTAAAATCGGGCACATTATTTTCCAAAAATTCAGGATAATTATTTATTGTATAATTAAAATAAAATTTATAACCGAGTTGATCGATAATCTTTAAAACATCCATAAAAGGAATAAAATTCTTGGACCAGAAGACAAAACAGGCGACATCCTCTTTTTTTAAGCTGACATAATGTTTTGCACCGCTGAAAGGATTAAGATAACAGGCATAACCTTCTTTAATCCTGTTTAAAAACCATTTATCATAAAATGAGGGAATATCGGTTCTTCTTGATGCAGATATTATCTTTTTTGCATGATTTAATCTATTTATACTCATATATATGTATAAATAATATATTTTTCTTGACAAAAATCAATGATAATTTTAAATAGAAAGGATAATTAAATTAATAAAGAAAAGGCTTATGAAAAAATATATATTTATTGTAATTATTTTATTAACTTATTTAACAAATGTTTTTAGTCAAGAGGAATTATTAAGTGCTAAAGAATTAATGGAAAAATTATCCGAAAGATTTAAGACATCTATTAAAGACTATGAAGCTGATATAAAATGGACACAGGCAAATAAAGAACAAAAAGGTACATTATTTTTCAAAAATCCTCAAAAAATGAGGATAAATTTCAGTGATCCGGCAAACCAGGTTATATGTACAAACGGTTATGAATTATGGGTATTTATACCATTCCTTAACCTTACTCTGCACCAGGTGCTTCTTACCAAACAAAAAACAGAAACAGAAGAAGGCACTCTTGAAACTGTAGTAAATCCAATATTATTGAATCCTGTCGGCTTAGACGGTTTAATTAACGGATATTCGATAGAATTTCATGAAACCAAAAAAAAGGTCCCATATAAAGACGGCACAATGGTATATCAATTAAAATTGATTAGATGGAGATCATCAAAAAGCGGTTTTAATGTCCTGTATATAATGGTGCAGGAAAATGGTATTATAAGGAGAGTCGAAGGGATTACGGCAGCATACAGAAAAGTTATATTAGAAGTTGATAATGTAGAAATTAACAAAGGTGTAAGTGATTTATTTTTCAATTATAATCCGCCGTCACATTCTTCAACTGTTGAAGATTTTATAACAAAACAGGGGAAATAATGGAATCATTAGGTGATTTTTTAAAAGAAACCAGAACAAGCAAAGGATTATCATTAATACAAATAGCAAAAGACACACGAATTGCAAAAAGATACCTGGAAGCATTAGAAGAAGAAGAGTTTTCAATTTTTCCCGGTGAAGCATATTTAAAAGGGTTTTTAAGGACATACGCATCGTATCTTAAACTTGATCCTAATGAAATAATAGATAAATATGAAAAAATTAAGATGGCGGAAACCCCCACTCCTATAGAACAATTAATACCAAAACCTAAAACAAATTTAAGGCCGGTAATAGCATTTTTGATAATTGTATTAATATTAGGCGGCGGAGGATATGGCGGGTATAATCTCTATAAATATTTAGTTAAATTAGCCAAGGAAGGTAAATTTGCTAAAAAGAAAAATAAAAAAGACAAAAATGAAGCTACAACCTTTAATCTGATGCAAAATGAAGATGAAAAGATATTTAATGTCAAAAAAGATGATTTAATTGAGGTCGAAATAGAATCAAATAAATACACTCTTAAAGTAAATCAATTAATTCCTGTTGTTGTGGTTGATGATACAAAAGGACATGACTTTTATCTTGTTAAAAATCATTTATATGAAATAGATATCAATAATGACCAAAATTATGATGTCGGCTTATATTTAAATTACTGGGATAAAACACTTGCCAATATTACAATGACCAGATTAAATCAGGATAATCTAAGTGAATATTATAAAAGAATGGTTTTATCAGAAAGCGATAAAGCGGAAACTATAACGACAAAAAAGGAAAAAGAGAAGATAGAATTCACAATAAATGTAAAATCGGGAAATTACTTTAAATATAAAATTGATGATCAGGATGAAATAGAAGGTTTTTTTAATACACAAAGCCAGCAGAATATTTCTGCTGAAAATTATGTAATAATATGGATGTCTAATGCAGGATTAATGGATATTAATTTTAAAAATTATAACAAATTATATTCTCCTGGTAATCCTGGACAAATTGATGTAAAGATGATTCGGTGGAAAAAAGCAAACTCCGGTGATTATGAATTACAGGTTAGCTCATTAAAATAATAAACAACATAAAAATATCTTAGATACTAATTATTCACTTATTTGATTACTGCCAAATAACAAATTTGATATTAATATTTATTATTATTCTACTTTTCTTAAAATAATTATAAACATTTTTCATTTTTTATGCTTTAGATATAGTATAAAGATTTATTTTAGGTTGTGTCAAATTTTTCGCCCTTCGAATGCGGGTATGAAACATTATTAAAATTTAAGTGTTTACCACGAAGAACACTGGGGACACGAAGATTTAATGAATTAAATTTTTAAATTGAATATAATATTAATTTAAATTACTAATTTCACTTCGTGAACTTCACGGTAAAACAGAATAGTAATTATAAATTAAGTTTCATTAAATATGAAACTTTTGGCATTACTTTATTTCATAAATGGAGATCATAATAAATATATGAATAAAATTTATATAGAAACATTAGGCTGTAATAAAAACCAGGTAGATACGGAAGTAATGATGTCGGTACTTGAAAAAATCGGGTATGAAATTTGCGATAATAATATTAATGCAGATATTATAATAATCAATACCTGCTGTTTTATACAAAGCGCAAAAGAAGAAGCCATTGAAACAATACTTGAATATATAGAACTAAAAAAAAGCAGTAAAATAAAAAAAATAATAGTAGCAGGATGCATGGCGCAATACTATGCTGATATACTAAAAAAAGAAATACCTGAGATTGATATAATATTCGGCATCGGTGATATAAAAAAAATAGCGGAAGTAATAAATTCAAAAGATAAAGTAATGTTACCGGATTTTATCCGTATGGATTACTCAGACAGGAAAATACTGGGATATCCGGGCAGTGCATATATAAAAATAAGCGACGGATGTTCTAATTACTGCAGTTACTGTATTATTCCAATGATTAGAGGGAATCTTCGTTCAAAAAAAATTGAAGTAATACTGGAAGAAGTCAACTCTCTCATTAATAATGGAATAAATGAAATTATTTTGATAGCACAGGATACGGCAAACTACGGCATTGACATATACAATAAACAAAAATTAGATGATTTAGTTAAAAAAATAGATGAAAGGCTGGATGGTAATAAATGGCTCCGTATATTGTACATGCACCCTGATCATATAACTGATGATATATTAAGGTCCCTAAAAGGATTAAAATCATTCATCCCGTATTTTGATATACCATTTCAGTCAGGCAGTAATAAAATATTAAAACTAATGGGCAGGGAAGGAACAAGGGAAAAATATATTGATCTTATAGAAAAAATAAGATCAACATTTAATGATTCTATAATAAGATCTACTTTTATTACAGGTTTTCCTCAAGAATCACCTGAAGATTTTAATGATACATTAAATTTTATAGAAAAAATACAAATTGACTGGATAGGTGGATTTGAGTATTCAAAAGAAAAAGGCACAAAAGCATATGATTTAAAAAATCATATAAATCCAAAAACTAAAAATAAAAGACTAAGTTTATTATATAAACATGTAAGCGAAATTACAAAATCAAGATTAAAAAGATTTATCGGTACAACACAAAAAATATTAATTGAAGAAAGAGTTGAAAATGAAGAGCTCTATATAGGCAGATTTTGGGGACAGGCTCCTGAAATAGATGGCCTAACCGTTATAAACGGCTCTAATATAAAGCCGGGTGATTTTATAAATGCAAAAATTATAAAACTTAATGATATGGATTTTTTAGCAAATGCTTGACATCTTAGACAATTTAAATGAAATACAAAAAAAAGCGGTATCAACAGAAAATAAACATGTATTAATATTAGCAGGTGCAGGTACCGGTAAAACAAGGACTATAACTTCAAGGATAATACATTTAATTAAAAATAAAGACATATCCCCATCAAACATACTGGCCGTAACATTTACAAATAAAGCAGCAAATGAAATGAAGGAAAGAATACAAACATATCTGCAAAAAGATATTAATATGTTTATTAAAACATTTCATTCTTTTGGTGCTTATATTTTAAGAAAAGAAGCTTTCCTGTCAGAAAGGTCACGGTATTTCCAGATATATGATACGGAAGATTCAAAAAAAGCATTAAAAAAGATTACTTCTAAATATAATATAGAAAAAAATGAAATTAATAATATTTACAAACTGATACAAACATATAAACAGGAAGTAGAAAAAAATCAGCCCAACTTATATTATAATCTTGTACCATTTAAAAAAATTTATGATAAATATAATGATTTTTTAAAAAAATCAAACTGCTTTGATTTTGAAGATTTAATTATACAACCGATAAAAATATTTACAAATTACCCGATGGTTTTAACAAAATATCAGAGTCAATTTAAATACATTTTAGTTGATGAATATCAGGATACAAACAAAAGCCAGTTTGAGCTGTTAAAATTACTGATAGGAATAGAAAACCATCTTATGGTAGTCGGAGACGAAGACCAGTCCATCTATAAATTTAGAGGGGCAGACATCAACAACATACTCAATTTTAAAACCGATTTCCCGGATGCAGAGATTATAAGACTTGAAGAAAATTACAGATCTACAAATAATATATTGAAAACAGCAAATAATGTAATAAGCAATAATACATTTAGACTTGGTAAAAATCTTTACAGCAGTAAAGATGACGGTAATAAGATTATTCTTATAGAATCAGAAAATGAGAAAGATGAAGCGCAGAATATTTTGGATATTATTAATAAAAATAATTATGAGCATAATAAAACAGCCATATTATACAGGACAAATAACCAGTCAAGAGCATTCGAGCAGGTATTTAATAAAAACAATATCAGATATATACTTGTCGGCAACATCAGATTCTTTGAAAGGGAAGAAATCAAGGATGCCGTATCAATATTAAAATGGCTTATTAATCCCAATGACAGGATTGCTTTTGACAGATTCATCAATAAACCTTCAAGAGGACTGGGCAAAAAAACACTCACAGCCTTTTATGAAAACACGGATGATTTTAATAATTTATATGAAGCCTTATCCAATAGCTGTAAAATTAATAACTTAAGTAAAAAAGCGGCTGATATATTTTCTCATGTATATAGTATATTTAAAGATAAGGATGAAAGAATAAAAAATAATAATCTTAATGAAATGCTTTTTCACTATCTTCAAGAAACAGGATTATGGGATTATTACAAAAAAATTGATGCCAAAGAAAAAACAGAAAAAATAGACAACCTGCAGGAGCTGTTAAAAAATTTAGAAAAACGGGATAAAGGAATTGAGTCTATTACTTCTTTTTTAGAAGAGGCATGTTTAAATGACGACTCAAATAATAAAAATAACGGAACTTATATTAAGCTTATGACGGTGCATAATGCAAAAGGACTGGAATTTGAAAACGTATTTGTTGCAGGTATTGAGAATAATTTATTCCCCCACACTAACTCTATCAACGAATATGAAGAATATGAAGAAGAAAGAAGATTATTTTATGTAGCATTAACAAGGGCTAAAAGAAATTTAATTATTTCATACTGCAGATACAGAAATTTATTTGGGATCTCATTGGAGCAGGAGCCTTCAATTTTTATAAGTGAATTGCCGGATGATCTTATAATTAATAATAAATTAAATTATACTAAAAATAAAAAAATAATTTCCTTTAAAGAAGGCGATATAGTAAGATATAAAGATTACGGTAGAGGTAAAATAATAAAAATAAAAGAAGCAGAGGGCTTACACCTGGCTATGATAGATTTTTGGGACTATGCAATAAAAGAACTAATAATTGAATATTCTAACCTTGAAAAAGTTGATTAATTTTATAATTCTATCTGCTGCAATAAATTCATAATAGTAAAATAAGCAAAATTTAAATAATATTAGCTCATTTTAATGAATAAAATCCTATATAATACCAATATCTTTACATTCTTTTGTTAATTTATTATTAAACTAAAAACTTTATTCTAAAATAATTAAAATTTATGCAAAAATTTAACGAATTTTAAATATAAGGATTATTTTAAAATGACAGATAAAGTTTATCCGCTAAAAAAAGCAAAAGAAGCATTCGTTTATGATATAAAAAGCAATAAATATTATGATTTTAAAAATAATACAAATATACTGGGGCATTCTTATAAAAAATTAACAACTATTGTAAAAAATCACATCTCATCATCATGGGATATTTATAACAACTCAATATATCACAGAAGATTTATCAAACATCTAAATAATCTATTTGGCGATAAATATCATATAACCTGCTGTTTTTCATTAATAGAGTTTATAAGCAGACTTATAAATTATTCTATAAATCAAAGATTTAACATAGAAATAATCGGGGAAAATTTTAAAATTTGGTTTGATAAAAATTTTAATTATAAAAATATAATTAATTCTTCAAAAAATATCAATATTTATGATATGGCAAAAATATACTTAAGTTTTAAAGGCAATAAAGAAAAAATAGAGAATCAAATAAGGCTTAATAAATACAGGATAAATATATTAAACTATTACTGGTATCCGTATTTAGATATATCCCTTAATGATGCCGATCTGATCATACTGCCTGAGATCTACTCCGGTAACTTTAAATATATAATTTTATTAATTAATAAAGAATCTTTGATTAGTGATAAAAAAAGCTATTACTCAACTTCAATTAATGAAATACCATCTTTATATATAGTTTCAAGTTTAAAACTTTATCATTTAATAAAACAAATAGAAACCAATAATCCGATAAACTTAGGCTGGGATGGATTTAATCAGGCAGGAAGGATTTTTATCTATAAAGAAACAAGTCAATATAAAAAAATTATTTATGATTTTTTAAATAAAAATATTATACTAAACAAAGAGCCTCCATTTTATAATTATCTGCCTTTATTACTGGAAGAATATCAGGTTAAATTTTTACAGGGATTAAAAAAATGATTATAAATATTTTTTTTAATAACATAAATTTTATAATTATAGATATCGCTTTATGCAGTATTATGGCATTCATAGGAATATTAACATTCGGTAAAACAAAAAAGTTAATATATCTCTTTTTTATATTATCCGCATTATTCCTTTATATTTTAATGATTTTTAGAGTATTAAATAAATTGAATATTTTTAACATATCTCAAATTACATTATTTGATATACCATTAATAGAATATATAATAATATACATGCCTCATGTCTTAATAATCATCGGTTTCTTATTAATCTTAAAAGAAAAATAATCATTTTTATAGTAAATTTATTTTAAAATATGTTATAATTCCGCCTCTACATGACAATATATATTAATAAAATAATTATTTTTAAGGATATATTATGGAATCAAATGACACCAAAGTTTCATTGGATTTTATCAGAACAATAATTGAAGAAGACAAAAAAACCAATAAGTATGAAGGAAGAGTATTTACAAGATTCCCACCGGAACCAAATGGATATCTTCATATAGGACATGCAAAAGCAATATGTCTTGATTTCGGTATAGCATTGGAAAATAACGGAAGATGTCATTTAAGATTTGACGATACTAATCCGGTTAAAGAAGAAGTAGAATATGAAGAATCCATAAAAAAGGATATAAAATGGCTTGGTTTTGACTGGGGAGAACATCTTTATTATGCATCCGATTACTTTAACAATTTATATGAATATGCTGTTCAATTAATTAAAAAGGGTAAAGCATATGTCTGCTCATTAAACGCGGATGAAATAAGAGAATACAGGGGTACATTGACTAAACCCGGAAAAAACAGCCCTTACAGAGACCGTTCTATTGAAGAAAATTTAGAATTATTTGAAAAAATGAAAAACGGTGATTTTGAAGAAGGAGCTCATGTATTAAGAGCAAAAATAGACATGGTAAATCCAAATTTAAATATGAGGGATCCTGCAATCTATAGAATAAAAAAAGTATCGCATAACAGAACAGGTGATACATGGTGCATTTATCCTATGTATGACTTTGCTCATTGTATTTCAGACTCAATTGAAAGAATAACACATTCCATATGTACATTGGAGTTTGAAGATCACAGACCATTATATGACTGGTTTTTGGATGAATTGGATGCCTATCACCCTCAGCAGATTGAGTTTGCAAGGTTAAATTTATCTTATACTATCATGAGTAAAAGAAAATTATTAAAACTTGTACAGGATGAATATGTATCCGGATGGGATGATCCCAGGATGCCCACAATTTCAGGATTAAGAAGAAGAGGATACACACCGGAATCAATCAGAGTTTTTTGTGAAAAAATAGGTGTAGCAAAAAGGGAAAGCATGGTTGATATAGCTCTATTGGAGCATTGTCTAAGAGAAGATCTAAATCAAAAAGCTCAAAGAGTAATGGCTGTTTTAAAGCCATTAAAGGTGATAATAACAAATTATCCGGAAGGTAAAGAAGAAGAACTGGATGCTGAAAATAATCCGGAAGATCCAAATACTGGTACAAGAAAAATCCCTTTTTCCAGAGAAATATATATAGAAGAGGATGATTTCATGGAAAATCCTCCAAAAAAATTTCACAGGCTGTCACCCGGTAATGAAATAAGATTAAAACATGCATATTATATAAAATGTGTTGATGTTGTTAAAGAGGATAAAACCGGTAAAATAATAGAACTCCATTGCACTTATGATCCTGAAACAAAAGGCGGATGGTCAAATGACGGCAGAAAGGTAAAAGGCACATCCCACTGGGTATCTGCAAAGTATGCTGTGAAGGCACAGGTCAGATTATACGATAACTTGTTTACAATAGAAAATTTAGGTGATATAGAAGAAGGCAAAGAATTTACAGATTATATAAATGATAATTCTCTTGAAATACTGACAGAATGCCTTGTTGAGCCAAGCTTAAATGAAACAAAACCCGGCTGTTTATACCAATTTTTAAGGCAGGGATATTTTTGTACGGACACAGACTCTACAAAAGAGAATTTGATTTTTAACAGATCCGTATCATTAAAAGACACTTGGGCTAAAATAGCAAAAACAATCTAAATATATCAAAATTTATTATTGTTTATTAAATTAATAAATACTTTAAAAAAACCCCTTACCCTATACTCACAGTATTGAGTACAGAAAGAGAAATATTTATTTAAACTCTACAAAAACCTTATTTTTTTCCTCATATTTAATGCCGTCTTTACCGTTTAACTTATTCCATATATCTTCATTGCTCTCTGCAGAAGCTTCTGCAATTTTACTGAAAACTGCATCATCCGCAATTATTTTATTAAAATCAAACTCTAAAATTGTTATTTCATTCTCATTGACATATGTAGAATCCGTTTTAATTATCTTGCCATTAATATTTATTTTAAATGATATATACATATCTTTAAATAACTGCTTCATTAATTCTGCCTGTTCTTTTGTTTTTTCAACATCTTCCTTCTTTACATCTTTATTCCCTTTGCTTTCTTCAGGTTTTATTATTATAAGTTTTGATATACCCTCTTCTTTTTTAAATTCAAAACTGATCGGTTTTTTATCATCCGACTCTCCCTTTTGCATATTGCTTTGCAAAATAGGAGTTATATTTACTTTATTTATATCTTTAAAAGAATAAACACAAATACCGCCTATATATTGCTCATTGGATATTTCCTTGTAAGATTTAAATTCCACTTCACCATAATTTTTTGCTGATTTTTTAAATTCCTCCTCAGTATAAGGATTCTTCAATGCCTCTTCTTTTTCCTTCATCATACTGGCAACGGCTTTTGACATTAACATCTCAACCTCAATGGTACCGTTGCCGTTTTTATTTAAATTAATTAGTGTCCCTATTTTAATACATCCGCAAAAAATTAATATCAGACATAAAATAAATAATAATAAGTAATATTTTATTTTCATAATGAATAATCCTCCAATAAAATTATAATATATATTATAAAATCTTTAAAAATATTAAGTCAAGATAAAAATATTATAAATTGTTTACTTTTTCTTTTTTTATAACAGACAATAAAAAATGCCTTTTAAAAATGAAACCGCCAATATTTCAAGACACTAAAAGATAATCTTAATAAATATCTTATTCATTGCGGAGAAAATTAAGATTTTTAAACACCTTAAAATAAACTCTTTATTTATTAATATTGACATTAGTCCTTATGCTATTTAAAAGATTTTACCAAATTATTAAAAACCTCTCCACGATGAAATTCATTTTGAAATAATCCAAAACTGGTACAGGCAGGTGAAAATAATATAACATCCCCTTTATCTGCAAATTTAACAGCTTCATTTAATAAAAACTCCAATGAATCAGACTCAACAATATCATCTCTTTTAATATATTTTTTCATTTTATCCGTACCGTTACCTGTCAGTAAAAATATTTTTTTCGGTTTATGATAAACTCCTTTTATAATAGAAAAATCAAGATTTTTATCATTACCCCCCGCAATCCAGATTATTGGATCATTAAATGAATTTATCGCATTATATGAGGCATCAGGTATTGTTGCTGTTGTATCATTATAAAATTTAATACCCTTCCATATCCTGACAAGCTCCATCCTAAAAGGAACACCTTTAAAAGAACAAATACCTTTTTTAATAAACTCAATCTCTATGCCGGTAAAATAACAAAAAGCACCCGCAATAAGAATATTTTGCTTCATATGATCACCGGCAATATTCAAATCGTATTCATCAAATATTTTTTTTAATACTTTATTATCATTCACAAAAGCACATTTTTTTTCATAAAAAATATCCGCCTTGTTGTTATCTTTTGAATAATAATAGACTCTTGCCTTTGTATTAATGCTTTTTTCATTTAAATATTTATCATCATAAGGGATAATACAAAAATCATTTACTGTCTGATTTTGACAAATTACTTTTTTATCATTTAAATAATCAATCATATTATTATAATAGTTTTGGTGGTCACGTAATAAATTGGTTACAGCACACCCATCAAATTTTATTTTTTTATCTTTTATATCTCTCAACTGCCAGCTTGATAATTCTAAAACCACAAGACTTTCTTTATTAATTTTATCATAAAAACTTAAAGGCGATATAGTTATATTGCCTCCTAAGAATGAATTACCGGTTTTTTGTTTAAATATATTATATATTACAGAAACAGTAGAAGACTTGCCCTTGCTGCCTGTAACTGCATATAACTTGCAATCAGTAATATTTTTAAATATTTCAATATCTGTAGTAATTAAAGCTCCGTTATTAATCCCTGCTTTAATATATTTATTATCCAAAGGTACTCCGGGTCCTTTAACTATAATATCTGCTTCTTTAAAATCTTTTTCCCTATGTTCGCCTAAAACATATCTGATTTTCTTTTCATAGGGCTTTAATATATTAACCGATTTTACTAAATCTTCCCTGGTTTTTAAATCTGTTATAACAACATTTATACCGTTCTTTAAAAAAAACAATGAGGATTCGACACCCCCGCCATTTAAACCTAACCCCTGAATCAATATTTTTTTATTTTTTATGCATGCAATATATTCTTCATATTTTTTCATAATTAAAAATCCCTACATAGGTTATCTAAAAAAACACTAAGACGACAAGAGACGAGGAATACATTAAAATATATTAATTATTTTTATATTTTACTTAGCGTCTTCGTATATCAGTGTTAAAAATTTTTACTTATTGGACAAGCCCCTGGAATAAATTTAAAATCTGTATATACAGAAAAATAAATATCTATTTATAAAATGCACTTCGATTAGCTGGAAAATATATTGATTTACTGCCGCCCGCCATTCCGCCGTAATTAACTTCAACAGTAACAACAATTGGTTCTTCACCAAATCGTGACTGGGCATTTGATCTATAACTCAGTACAATTTCTTTGTCTTTTCTATCTTCAATTTTTTTAAATAATTCATGCAGATCACTGCTTCTATAAACTCTATAATAATCACCGCCGGTTTTATTTGCCATATACCTGTATATTTCCGACAAAGGACCATCCTCAAATGATACAATATACAACGGGATATTATTATTAAGAGCCAGTGAAATACAATTTTCAAGATTAAATCTTTTAAAATCATTACCGGTTTCATTTGAGTTTGTAATCAGCACTACAGCTTTTTTTGAGAATCTATTAAGCATATGATATATCCCAAATTTAAGTGCATTCCCTTTATCCGTATAATAATATCCTTCTTTACTGTCTATAGAGTCCAAAATCGATAATCTTGTCGCACCAAAATCATTTTCAAGCACTGTATCCTCTTCATTGATGGATGCAAAAGCTACATTTGTTTCATCTTTAATATTTTTTAACCAATTGTCCATCATGGTTCTTAATTCATAATTATGTTTAACCATTTGACTATTTTTATCATATAATACCACAATATCTGTATTAATATTTTTTTGTTTAGTATATGCTGTACCGATGATCCCTACCATTTTGCCGTTCTCAAAAACATTGATATTTGTCTCATTAATACCGGTAGGAACGGTAAAATCATCCTTCTCCACAGTTAAAATTAAATGCACTTCCGGAAATTTCTGTGAGAATATCCGCTCTATGTTGACATTAAGATTTGTATATCTTTTTCTCTCATAGGAGAATACTAACAGCCTAGATGTATTAAAATCAGTAATTAAAATATTATTTTCTTTATCGAGAGCAATAGATATTCCTTTTTTTAATCGGTTACCCGGTGCATCAATTATATACCACAGGTCATTTTCTTCTTCATAAGCCCATAACCTTGTTTCACATAATATTAAAAATCTGCCAAAATTATCTCTTGTTATACTATATGGTTTTTCCAGTTTATCTTCTCCAAACTGACCTATATAATTACCGCTTTTATCATATATAACAACTCTATTAGCAGCCTTATCACAAACATATACTTTTTTATCATAATAAAACAAACCCGCCGGTTTTATCAATTTACCTTCACCGTTTTCCGATGCACCAAAAGAAAAAAGTATTTCACCGTCATTTTTATATTTATTAATCCTATGATTACCAGAATCAACAACATATAAATTTTCATCATCATCCAGCATTAAATATTCAGGGCCTAATAATCCGCCTTCATTAATCCCTTTAAAGCCTATTTTAGATTTAATAACCCCCAGCCTGTCAAATTTTAAAACAACATTATTCTCAAAATCAGAAACATATAAATAACCCTCTTTATCAACTACAATACCGAAGGGCTTTTCTATCTTTGGATATAATGGAAAATGATTTTTAACAATATGAAAATTTGGATCCAACTCCAGCACCATGCCGGTTAAAAATGAAGCAATATAATAATGATTCCTATTATCAACAAATATTTGTGAAGGTTTTAAGAAATTCGGCGGTGTAGTTTCATCATAATATCCTTTTATATCCTCTCTTATCAGATATGTTTTATCAATATTAATCTCAGATAATACACCCCGTCTGTTATATAAATAAGCAATTTTATTTTTTAAAGTCCTGTCCTCATACCCAAGTGCCAGGAGATTATTCCATGTAAAAATTGCATTTTTATCATAACCTGCCTTCCTATAGCTTTCACCTAAGAATAATCTTGCAAGATGATTATTATCATTAAAACCCAGTGCTTTTATAAAATATGTTATAGCCTGTTCATATTCCGCTTCATGAAACGCCCTGATGCCGTTTTCAAATTCATCCATAGAATATTCTTTTTGAAGATCAATATTTTGCGGATAAATTTTTAATACAGATAATATTATTATTAAAAAGATAATCTTAGCTTTCACGACAGATTACTCCATTTTTTAATCAATAGAATATACTTTTTTTAAATGAGCATATATCTCAGGATGATTATTGGATAATTCGCAAGCTTTTTTTAAACTTGCAATTGCTGCCCGTTTATCACCGTTTTTATAATATGCCCATCCGAGAGAATCAAGATAAGCAGGATTATTTGGTTTTATACGAATTACTTCTCTCAGCATCTCCAATCCTTTTTCAATATTAATCTCATAGTCGCACAATAAAAATGCATATGTATTTTTTGCATTAAGATTAAATTGGTCCACATCCATAGCTTTCCTGGCATATTTTAATGCTTCATCTTCTTCATCTAAATAATACTTTATAGCTGCCAAGGCTGCATATACCTGAACAATATTAACATTTGCTTTTAAAACTTCCAGATACTCAATTTCTGCCCTTTTATACTCTTTATTATTAAAATATATCAATCCCAGCAACATCCTGCACTGCTGTGTGTATAAAAAATTAGCTCCCAGGTCTACAACAGATTTAAAATGAACTACAGCCTTTGTCCATTTATCTTCTTTAGAATAAATTAATCCAAGATAATAATTGGCTTCCGGATTGGAGGGGTCCTTTTCAAGGACATCTTGAAACATTTTTTTTGATTCTTTAATATTTTTTCTGTTAAAATGGAGTACGGCTTTTCTTATTAATTCATTAATTCGGTCAGTTAATTCTTTATCTATCAGCAAATTCCCTCCCAGTTATATGATTTATAAATCTCTCTCCTTGCTCATATCCATCATTTTACTTTCTTCTTTTGCAAGCAATTTTGCAAATTCTTCATCCACATCACTTCCGGCAGCAAGCAATTCTTCATCAATTTCTTTTTTACTTGAAGCAGAAAGCTCGGTAGAAAGTTTTGCTTGAGCTAAGGATTTCTTTCTGGCCTCTTCAATGGCTTTAATACCCTGCATATCTACATCAGTAGAAAATCCGGAAAGCATCTCATTAAGCTGAGTAACCTGCCTTGATGATACTATATCTGCAACAGCCTGATCTTCCTGTGCCTTTAAATCATCTATTTTATTTTGCAGAGTAACAAGCTGTCTTTTATATTTATCTAAATTTGCCGAATTTGATTCAACAAACGTTTTATTTTCTTCTAATTTTTGCTTTGCTCTTTCAAGCTGAGCATGGCATTGTTTAAAAGCGTCCTGATATTTTAGATCCTGTGTTTCTTTAAATTTCCTTACTGCACCTATTTTTTTTGTTTCCAGTTCTTTAATCTTTTTTTCCAGTTCAATAATTTCCTGTTTTTTATCTTCATTTATTGCCATTAAATTTGCAACTGCATTCCTTACGGAAGCATGACCTTTTAACAATTTTTCTCTTACTTTCCTGAATTGTGCTCTAATTGTATACTCATTAGCAGTCAGCATTTTATCGCTTGCATTGTCCAATGCACCTGAACCTAAACCAAACAGCCTTCTAAAAAATCTTGAAATAGAACTAAACAACCCCATCACTACCCCCTTATTTATATTTTAACAAATAAAAATCTGTAATATAAAATTATAATAATTAAAATAAATAAATTTGTAAACATATTTTTTTATATTCTGGGGGAATAAAGCTTTTAATTAATAAAATGATATATCAACATATTTTTAAATATATTATTTATCTATAACTGTTTTTTTTGTTCATCTTCTAATAGAGCTACTATATCCATATAACCTTTACGGCAGGCAAACCTGTAGGCCGTTAATCCCTTATTAGGCCCATCATTTATTTTTGCATTAATATCTGCTCCATTAATTAATAAAAATTTTACTATATCTATATGACCTTCTGCAGATGAAAATATTATTGGTGTAGCGCCTGCCGATGTTGATGCGTTTACATCGGCTCCATTATCGATTAATAACTTAACTATTTCATAATGACCGTTAAGACATGCTTCCATCAAGGCAGTCCATTTAAACTCACTTTTTACATCTACTTCAGCATTATTTTCTATTAAAATTTTTACTATATCATAAAATCCTTTTCTTGATGCCCATAATATAGCAGTACCCCCATCATCATCCTTGCTATTAATATCTATTCCAGCCAATAGCGCTTTTTTTACACCTTCTAAATCCCCATTGCTTGCTGATTTTATAAGCAATGCTCCTGATTTTTCTTCATTAATATTAGGTTTTCCCTGCATCAGCTGCGCTTTTTTTAATAACTCCATTATACCTGGATGCTTATGAATGTTTGCGGCTATAAAAACGCTCATATCTACTTCCGCCCCATTTTCCAGCAGCAATTTAGCAATATCAACATAACAAGCTCCACAAGCCTTTCCCAGTGCACTATAATCTGTTATATCCTTTACATTTACATCGGCTCCCTGTTTAATTAAAAGATCTACTATATCTAAATGCCCCTGGCTTGCAGCAAGAATAATTGGATAATAATCATTACTGCTGGAATTAATATCAGCACCATTCCGGATTGCATCTATTACTCTTTCAATACTATTAGCCCAGATTGCATCTATTAATTCCCTGGCAGCAATCTCAATTTCTTCCTTCGTCAATTTATCACTTTTTATATTAATATTTATATTTTTAATTGATATATCCGGTTTTAATAATTCTTCAATATCTTTAAAATTCTTTAATCTTGCATAGTCATAAGCCGTCTTCAATCCCAGACTTTTTTTATCCTTAAAAGCTCCTTTTTGTAATAGAAATTTTACAATATCAATATGATTATTATCGCTTGCGATCATCAAAGCGGTAAGTCCATGTTCCGTTGACTGAACATTGATGTCTGCACCATGATCTATCAGTAATTTTACAATATTCAGATAACCGGCATGACATGCTTTTAATAAAGCGGTTTCTCCATATTTATTTTTAATATTTATATTAGCGCCGCTATCCAGTAAAAGTTTAACGGCTTTTGTACATCCATTTGCAGAGCAGTACATTAATGATGTGAATTTATCAAATGTTTTAAAATTAACATCAGCTCGATTATCTATTAATAATCTCATAATATCATAATGACAGCCGATAGAAGCAGCAATTAAAGAACTGGCTCCCAATTCATTCTCAAAATCATTAACATCTGCCTTATTTTTTATTAAAATTTCAACCAATCCGGTAAATCCATTACCACTTGCATTTATTAAAGGTGTTTTACCTGTTTTATCCCTTGCATTAATATAAACACCATCAGCTAATATTTTTTTCAGTTTAAGAGAATCATTGTTTTTAACGGCTGAAAACAATTCTAATTCCTGTTCCTGCATAATAAAATACCTGATTAAATTATTCTATAACCCATTTTACGTTTATAAATTATTTTGTCAATTATTATAAATAATGAAAAAAAATCATTAAGATTTTAACAACTTTATTAATTCTATACGGCTCTGGACATTTAATTTCTTATAAATATTATGAATATGAAACTCAACTGTTCTTATAGATATATCCAGCTTTTTGCTTATATCTTTATTATATAATCCATTTATTAATAAATTTATGATTTCCAATTCTCTATTGGTAATATCATATTCACTGCATATTTTTTCATAACATTTATCATCGGGATTATAAAAATTTTCATTATTGTCTATCTCATCAAATGCACTTAAAATATTTTTTTCAAGTACTTTTAAATTTGTTTCATTTTGAATCTTTTTATTCTTTATAATCGAATTAATCTTAGCTATTAACTCTTCTATCATAAAAGGTTTATAGATATAATCAACCGCACCTTCCGTTAAACCTCTTAGTTTATCTTCATAAGAGCTTTTAGCAGTTAAAAAGATAAAAGGAATACTCCGGTATTTATCAAACTTAGAAATCTCAATAAAAAACTGATGTCCATTAATTTCATCCATCATAATATCCGAGATTATTAGATCCGGAGTAGGAATATTATTAATTTCCTGTAATGCCTTTTTACCATTCTCAGCTAAAAAAACATTATATTTATCCTTTAAATATTCCTGTAAAAAAATAAGCATTTCCTTATTATCATCCACAATGAAAATATTACTTTTTTCAGCATCAATATTTTCAGGTTGAATATTATAATCCATTATTTTTAAACTCATTGGTGTAGAATACTTTATATCCTTAATTATCTCATCTTCACCGGATAAATTATACTTAATAAATTTAATTATAAAAGTAGTACCCTTATCAATTTCACTTTTTACATCAATTTCGGCATCAATAGAATCAAGTATCATCTTTACTATACTTAAGCCCATGCCTATACCCTGTACATTTCTTTTTTTATTTGACATCTGGTAATACGGTTTAAAAATATTTTTTAATTGTTCATTATCCATGCCAATACCATCATCTGTAATTACTAAAATAACTTGATCCTTTAAAACTTTTAAACTGACAAATATTATTCCGCCATTATTTGTATACTTAATGGAATTATCTAAAAGATTATTAATTATCCTGTCGATTGCATAAGGATCAACCTTTATATACAAATCATTTTCAATGGTAGAATTTATTTTAATATTTTTATCATTCGCAATTTCACGAAATAATATTATTTTTCTTTCCAATATCTCCGTCAAATCCGTAATTTGATCATTATTATAAAAAATTTGTCCTTTTTTAAGTTTTTCTACATCTAAAAAATTAACCATATCCCTGAGGAGTTTATCAATGTTATTCTTAATAATATTTAAATCATAGTCAAAACCCCTCTTTTTAATATATTTATCTAAATAATTTTTAATTAAGGTTAAAGGAGTTTTAGTCTCATGAGCCAGATTTATGAAAAATCTTGTTTTCTGTTGGTTGGCATTTTCCAGCTCCATTGTTCTTTGCTTGACTTTGATCTCAAGTTCATTTGCATGTTTTGTCACCTGATCCAATAATTTTGCGCCCTTTAGTGCACCGCTGATTTGTATCGTTAAGTCTTCATAAATAATGCCTTCAAGAGGGGCTTCCTCAAATACTGCAAAGCCTAAATTTTCATTTTTAAAATATAATGCCATTACTATAATTGAATATCTTTTTTCAGATCTATTTTTATACTCTGCAAAAAAATCTTTTGCTCTAAACTTATTTTGCAAATATGTATCATTAAGTACAAAATCATTATCATAATAAATTAAGTTTTTTGATAATAATTCCTTGTTTTCATCAGCGCCAATGTATTCATTTAAATAACACCGATTGATACCCAACCTCGGTAATCCTTTAACTATAACTTCTTCCAATTTTTTAAAATTGAATGTTGTTATCAACTCAATACTTAAAACATGCAATTCTCTTGTTTTTTCCTTTGTTTTAACCCTGCTTGTTGATTGAAACTCCTCTTCACTTTCCCAAATAATTTCCTGAGCGTAATTCCATAATGAATTAATATATGAAATTTCATCTTTGTTAGTAAGATACAATGTTATGTTGCTTAAGATAATTGAAATTATAACGCGCCAGTATAAAACATCAAATCCTGCTTTTTTAGCTCTTTTTAATATTGTATCCAGTGTAGATAAAAACTTCATTTTTGATATACCCTGGATATCCTCATACAATGCAAAGAGCAACTGTTTTATCCAATCTATGCTTTTTTCATTCTCCTTAAATACTGCTGATTTTTCTTTAATTATATCCAATATTTTATAAAGGCATTCCTCTTCTAAATAATCTGTAATATTTTCCTGATCCTGCTTTATCCTTGAAATAAACAGAGGCTGCTCATTATTAAATGAAAAACACCCGCAGGATCGTCTTACAACCATCTTAGACTTTAAAACAGTTACTTGCTCAATCTTTTTATTATTAAGCATACAATCCATTATCTCAACAGATTTATATCCCATTTCAAATAAAGGCTGTGAGACGGTAGTCAATGCCGGCTTATTAATCCTTGCATCTTCAATATCATCAAATCCTGTTACTATAACATCATACGGTACGGAAATATCTCTTTTTTGCAATTCCTTAACTGCGTCGATTGCCATAATATCATTTGATGCAACAACAGCATCAAAATAAATCTTTCTTTCCTCTAATAGTGTAGTTATTGCATCTGCACCAGATCCAAAATAAAAATTACCTCTTGTTATTAAATCAGAATTAATTGGTATATTGTGTTTTGCAAGAACTTCTTTATAAATATCATATCTTTGCTCAGCCTCAGGATTACCCTCCATACCTCCTATAAAAGCAATTTTTTTACATCCATGTACAAGTATAATATGTTCGATAGTTTTATAAAAACCTGCTGTATTGTCAACAATAATAGAAGGAATATCTTTAAATGGCACACCGATACTTAACATTGGTATAGGTTTAAATTTATCATAAAAATTTTTTAATCTCTTTGTATCAATAAAATTTCCTATTGTAGCTGACATCAATATTAATCCGTCAGCATTAGCTTGATCAATAAGTGAATAAACGGAATTTCTCGGCTGATGATGGACCTCAGGACTGTTTAAAGGACCCCCGAGATAACAAACCAGATTTACATCAATATCCCTCGCGGCATCGACAATACCATTCCATATCTTTGCCTGGAATTCTTCACAAAAAAAATCAAATAAGACCCCAATAGTAAATCTTTTATTTCTCAATGATTCTTTAGCCATTCTTTTATCTTTCAAATACTAGTATATTATATCATACAAACACCATAATATTTATAAAAAAATAATTATTCTAAAAAGACATTTTTTTGTAAAAAAATTTTATATGGGATATGTTTATTAGAAAATTAATAAATATGAAAAAAAATAATTGTTTGAAAATTTCTTTATTCAGTAATTATTTATTATCATAATATTGTGTAATATTTGTACCATCATAGCCAAGATTAATCTTATGATCCAAACCAATTGCCCTGTCATCATTATCCCGCCAGAGTGTAGTTTTTACTATGTTGTATTTTTCCTGATGAACGGTTTTATAATCTATTAATACAATTCCTCCTGTATCCCATGATGTCGGATTAAAACACCAGTATATATAACTAAGCTCATTATTTTTAATAAAATCGGCCATATAATTAAACCATTTAATATCATCCTGCATTTCCATTTTAGAGCCCCATTCTCCAATAATTAATGGAGCCATACCAGAATTATGTATAAAAAACCAGTTTGGATACCATACGTCATTATAAAGTGTGCTGTTATCAAAATACCCTTGAAACCATGGCTGAGCCCATACCCCGGGACCATAATCATGAGGTTCATAAACCAATTTATTCTGCTTATCGCCGAGATTTATAGGATAATCTGCAGCACCTCTCAAATTACCTCCCCACCAGTTATAATAATAATCACCTGTATTCATTGAAGAAAAATCCCTGCCTGGTTTCGGGTAGCATTGTACACCTTCCACCATTATTAATACATTGGGATTTATGTTATGTATACGTTCAGCAACGGTTTCTACAACATACTTCCAGTTATTAGATTTGTTTGAACCATCCCATATAGCAGGATCCCCATTTAGATTATAATCATTGTCTGCAACACAGCCGTGCGGTTCATTAAAAATATCCATTGCGATTACTGTATCATCATTTTTATATCTTTCGGTTAGCCATTCCCAGGAAAGATAAAAATCATTTAATGTGTACTCCCCATAATACCAGATATTCTTTTTTCCTGAGTGTATTACCCTGTGCATATCAAACATTATTTTTAAACCAATATGTTTGCAATAAGCTACAACCCTGTCAAGCATTTGCAGGCTTGTTATCCCTTGCAAATCCGGATTTTGATTATAATCAATCTCAACACCTATATTTTCAAAAGCAAGACATGCAATAGGGTCATTACCGTTACGCCACTGAGTAATTAATTGTATAGATATTGGTATCCTTACTATATTAAATCCCAGATCGGCAATTAGATCAAAATTTTCTTCAAGATTTGAGCTCATTAATCCATCAAAACCATGAAGCTCCGTTTCATAGCCAAAATAGCTGATACCGGTTAATCTGACTATATTTCCATTTTTATCTACTATCTTATTACCGTTTGTAAACAACCAGTCATCATTATTATCGGTTTCATTAATAAATGAAGCATTTATGGTTTTACTTATATTATCAAGATATAATAAAACCGGATTATTATTCCCGGAAATATCACCGCTCCATGATACAAATCCGTCCGATGCTGTTATATTAATCTCAACAGGATCTTTATAATAAACCGTTTCTTCATAATCATTGCTTCCTTCAATAATTGCATTTCCTGCATATGTCGGAGGAGGAGACAATATTATACTTTTACTTGATCCGTCTGTATAAATTTTTATTTTTAATGCTATAGGATCAGTTACCGACCCCTTTTTAAAACCTGCCTGTATAGTGCTTGCTTCATTAAGTGAATATGAAATAATAGTGTTATTACCGCTAACTGCACCTGACCATGAAACAAAATCAGTATCATTAGCTAATGCCTCTAATGTTATATTGACAGATTGAGAATAATATACTGTCTCCGTATATCCGTTTACACCACTAATAATATTATTACCGGAATAAGTCGGAGCGGGAGTCAATCTAACGGATTGTACCAGATTTGAGTCGGTACTTATCTTAATAGTTAAAGGTATAGGATTATTAACATCTGATTTTTTTACATTTACCCAATTTATATTAAAAGGTCCATTTTCAATAAAAAGAGTAATAGTATGATTCCCCTGATTTAATAAAATATCCGTTTTAACAACGGATGTATAATCCTGCCAGCCCCCTGTACTTGGAGCATTAATCGTACCAGTAATATTTTGACCATCTAATTCAATATGAAAAGTCCCATTGTCCGGCAACAATCTTGCTGTTCTTGCTTCAATATTATAATAACCAGTTTCTGTTATAGATACATCATATTTAAGCCACTCTCCAGCATCCAGCCAGCCTATATTGTATCCGCCTTCCCCACATGATTCTATATCTACATCATCATTACGGTATGCGCCTCCCGTATTACCAGTACTTGTATCATGATAGGAAACACCTTCACTTCCTGTATTATAATCCTCTGCCTCAAATAATCCGGGGAGTTCTATATTATTAACAACATTCTCCTCAACATAAAAATTTGTCACATTAGAATAACTGAAAGCTCCAAGATTATCTGTTGCCTTGACTTTAATGTTATAAGAACCGGGTATAATATTATTCCATACATATTCATACGGGTATGTCGTATCTTCACCCAACTTAATATCATCCTTATAAAATTCTACCTTGCTTATATATCCGTCTTGATCAACTGCATCTGATTTAATAACAATATTATCTCCTTCTAAATAAGAAGATCCGTTAACTGGTGAGACAATATTTACATATGGTAAAAGATTTTCAGTATTATTATTATTAAAAGGAACACCCCAGATTAATTGTCCGTTCCTGTACAATGTAATCTTATCAAAATTAGTATAATTCGTTTTTACAGAATCAAAAGAATAATCATTTGCCTGATTAAAATTTGACCAATTTGTTTTATTAAATCTAAGCTGAATATCACCGGATGTATTGCCTGATGATATTGATGGAGCATTGTTTGTGAATGATATTTTAAAATAATATTCATCATCCGTCTCATGAATAAAACTGCATAATATATTATCTGCTCCAATTTGAGCCCAATCTATATAATATTGCTGGCTGTATGGATCTTCTATCGTATAATAATATCTGATTTCCAATTCATTTAAAGGAATATTTTCATTACTATTATTGTTTATCCTGACAAAAAAAGATATCTGATTGGTTAATTCATTTGGTATAGAACACCTATACTGGAGAATCACTTCCTGCCCATTAAAAGCAGTAATGAAAATAAAAATAAAAGTAATTAATAAAAATATTTTCTTAATTAAAACTTTCACCCCGGACCTCCAAGTTGTTATAATAACATAAACTTTTTAAAGATTATTCCGAAAAAAAACAGTACTTCCCTTTATATAATATAATAATTATCCTGATTTTTTAATACTAGGATTTACACCTGTTAAAACCCAGTGTTTACCACAGGTATACAGAAAAACAAACAGTATCTAGTTAAAAATAAAAAAAAGTTAGATTAATTTTAAGGACAAACTACAACCAAGAGGATTTTAATTTATAAATAACAGGATTGATAAAATAATTAATGAATTAATTAAGAATAAAGGGAAGCAAATAAATTACTCCCCTTTATTTATTTTATTTAACCGGTTGTGCTCCGCCATTTTGATAATAATCTGTAACAGTTATACCGTTACTTCCAAGAGGATATTTGTGATCAAGTCCTACAAAATTACCTGAGTTATCCTGCCATAATGTAGACTTCATAAAATTATATTTTACTTCATCCCAGGTCTTCCAATCACCTTCTATTAAACCTCCCGTATCACCAGAGTTGTCATTATAACACCAGAATGTCTGGTGAATATAATATTCTCTTATCAAATCAACAAGGCACTGCATCCATACACCATTTTGACCGGTAGTTGAGCCTCCCCATTCTCCTATCAGTAATGGAGCTATATTATCTTCATAGATATAAAACCAGTTAGGCCCCCAGCATAAATTCATCTGCTTTTCATATGTTATACCGCCTGTAAACCATGGTTGCTGTGACCAAACATCCGGACCGTAATCATGCGGAGAATAAACCAACTGATCCTGATCTACACCAAGATTAATAGGATAATCAGCTACACCGCGAAGGTTTCCGCCCCACCAGCAAAAATAATAATCTTCATTTACAGTTGATGTCCATGTTTGACCATCAACAGGATATATCTCAATGCCTTCAACCATAATTAAAGCATTTGGATGAACAGCCAGTATCTTTTTAGCCGTATCTTCCGCTATATATTTCCAGTTATCAATATCTGTTGAATTATTCCATTTAGCTCTTGGATTTTCATTAGGTTTTCCATGGGGCTCGTTTTCAATATCAAATGCAATAATTGTATCATCATCCTTATACCTGTTAGCAAACCAGACCCATGCATTCTGAAAAATTGCTGTTGTTATATCATCTTTATACCACATAGGCTCCATATGTCCCATTGCTTCACTTTTTGCACAATGGACATCAATCATAACTTTAATGCCCATTTGCTTACACAAACTTAATACATAATCAAAAATTTCCAAACTGTTTAAAGATTCCAGATGAGGATTTTCAGCTTTATTAAAATTAGCTGTCGGATACTGTCCCTGAGACCATTTATAAATTAATTCTGTTGATATAGGCACTCTTAACAGATTAAATCCCCTGTCTGCGATACCCTGTAAGGATGTATCCAGATTACATGACCATAATCCGTCAAAACAGTTTGTACCTGTATTATAACCGAACCAGTTGGTTCCTGTCAGCCATACAGGATTCCCATACATATCAACAATCCTGTTCCCGTCAGTATGCAGCCAGTCATCATGATTATCATCTACTATAATTGTAAAATATGCACTGACATTATAATCACCGTCAGGATTTGACATATTTAGTGTAACCGGATTATTTGATCCCGAAACATCCCCCGACCATGACTGAAAATCACCGGAAGCCGTCAATGTTACATTAACAGGGTTTGTGTAGTATACAGTTTCAGAATAACCGTTTCCACCACTGATAATAGAGCTTCCCTGTGCTGTAGGAGCAGGTGATAATGTAACAGATTTACTGGATCCGTCTGTATATAACTTTACAGTCAATGGTATACCAGGTAATTGTATTTTTTTAAAATTCGCAGCTACAGTTATATTATTTTGAAGATTAAATGCAACCGGATTATCAGATCCGGATAAACCGTTTGACCAGTAATCAAACTCCGATTTGTTTGAAGGAGTTGCCGTCAAAGTTACAATAGTTGAGTTTGCATAATATACTGTTTTTTCATAACCATTAACACCTGTAATTGCAGAGTCCCCCTGGTGTGTCGGTGCAGGCGATAGAGTAACAGTCTCACTATTACCGGAATTTGTATTTATCCTTATAGTTAAAGCAAAAGGCTGGAAATCACTCTTTCTGAATTTAATCCAGTTGATATTCATTCCATGATCCTGCATCTGTATAGTAAGAACATGATTGCCTTTTTCTAACAGTACATTTTCTTTAGTAACGGTAGTATATGACTGCCAGCCGTTTGTGTTGGGAATAGCGATCGTCCCTGTAAAATCCACACCGTCCATTTTCATAACAAGAGATCCATTGCCTCCAACATTCCTGGCTGTCCTGAGATCAATATGATAGTATCCACTTTCCAAAACTTCCACATCATATTTTAACCATTCGCCGTTTTCTATCCAGCCGACATTATAACCGCCCTCTCCGCAATCTTCAATATCAACATCTTCATTTCTATATGCTCCGCCTGTATTACCGCCGGATGTATCATGATATGCTGTACCTTCGCCTCCTTCATTGTAATCTTCTGCTTCAATTTGTCCGGGAATAACAAGACCTGTTGAGTTGCCTACAGTTACATTAACAACCGATGATGTTGTACTTAAATTATCATTATCCGTTGCTTTAGCCGTTAAACTGTATGATCCGGTACCTGCATTAGTCATTGTAAAACTATACGGTGATGAAATATCTTCGCCTACCTTACTGCCGTTTGCATAAAACTCAACTTTTACAATGTTACCGCCGGTATCACTTGCATCAGCATTAATAGTTATATTATCACCGGGATTATAAACAGTACCGCTTGCAGGGCTTGTAATATTTACTATCGGATAATTTAATCCCGATGTATTAACCGTAATACCAACACTGCCGGATGTTGTTGAATCACCATCATCATCTATGGCCCTTGCAAATATATCATAATTTCCTGCACCTGCATTATTCCATACAAATTCATATGGATATATAGTATCCTCTCCAAGATATATTGCAGCTGCTTGATTACCGACATAATAATTTGCCAAGAACTCAACCTTTACAACAACACCATCAGAATCAGATGCATCTGCTTTAATAGCTATAATATCACCTTCATTAAAAACAGCTCCATTAGACGGGCTTGTTAAACTAACACTTGGAGGGATATTTTGATTATCACCATCTGGTATCCCCCAAACAAGCTGACCGTTTCTATAAAGAGTTACCTTATCCCAGTCAGTCCAATTTGTCATACTCGGATTAAATGAATAATCATCTGCCTGATTATACATAGACCAATCAACCTTATTCCACCTGGTTTGTATTTCTCCCGTATCACTGTTAGCTGCTATATTTTGACCTCCGGTAAATGATATCTCTAAATAGTATTTATTATTCTCAACATGAACAAAAGTTCCTTTAATATTTGAAGCCCCGATATTTGCCCAATCACAATAAAATTGTTGATCAGTTGGATTTTCCATAGTGTAATAATACCTGATCTTCAATTCGGTTAACGGCACTGATTCATTACCGGTATTTAATATTTTAAAATGAGCTCTTATAGAGTTGGCATTAGGATTTTGCTCCATGCATCTATATTGAACCTTTAAGTTTGAAGTTTGATTGGATTTGACAGTTATCATAATACCTTGAGATACAGTTGAAGCCCCTTCATTATCTGTTGCTGCTGCCGTAAGATTATATGAACCGGAACCTGCATTGCTCCATGTTATACTATATGGAGAGCTTGTATCTGTACCAATAAGAGTAGAGCCTCTATAAAACCGGACTTCTGTTACCGAACCGTCATTGTCACTTGCAACAGCTGTAATTGTAATATTATCACCTTCATTAAAAACAGCACCATTTGACGGATTTGTTATATTAATACTGGGCGGAATATTGCCATTCGAGTTTACAGTAACACTTACAATACCTGATATAGTACTTAAGCTGTCATTATCTGTTGCCTTTGCTGTTAAGCTATAAGAACCTACACTGACATTTGTCATTGTATAACTGTAAGGATAAGAATTATCTTCACCAATTTTACTTCCGTTTGCAAAAAATTCTACATTCACTACATTGCCGTCAATATCATTTGCATTTGCATTAATTATTATATTGTCACCTTCATCAAAATTAGCGCCGCTTACCGGACTTGTTATATTGATAGTCGGTGCATTTTGACTGCCAATTTTTGTAAATTTAACCCAGTTTATATTAAACGGGCCTTGATCCATTGCAATTGTTAAAGTGTTTTCACCCGCCGTTAAGCTGATATTTTCAACTTTAACTGTTTGATAGCTCTGCCATTGCCCTGTATTAGGAACATTAATATTACCGGTAATATTTTGTGCCCCGATTTCTAAATGTAATTTACAATCATTAAATTGAGTTGCAAGTCTTATTTCTATATCATATTGAGCAGTATATTCTACATTAACATAATATTTTAGCCACTCGCCTGCATCTATCCAGCCGACATTATAGCCTCCTTCACTGCATGCTTCGATATCCACATCATCTGTTTTATAAGCACCTCCTGTGTTGCCCTGTGTTGTATCATTAAACAAATCATAATCCTCGGCTTCTATTTGACCCGGTATAGGCTGTGTTGTAACAGAGCCGGTTATTTCATATGTAGCTTCTACCGTTATACTTTGGGCAGGCATAGTTACAGTTGTATTTGCAGCACTTGTATTTGCGATATACTGGGCAGCACCTGTCCAACCTCTAAATATCACAGTCTGCCATGGCTGTACAGCCGGGGGTGTAAAACCAATATTTACCACTTCACCTGATTCATATGATCCGTCACCGCTACCGTTTACAACATTTAAATTATACAATGTTACATTGACAATATCATATGTGGCCTGAACGGATATTGCATGTGCAGGCATTGTCACGGTTGTATTCTCTGCACTTGTATTTGCAACATAAGCAACATCTCCTGTCCAGCCTATAAAAACTGCCTTTTGATTCGGCCCAAGGTTAGGTTTTACCCAGTTTATATCTACTGCCTTATTTGCCGTATAAAAACCGCTTCCTGTTCCGCCTGTTACCGTTAATTCATATTTAGGGACAATATTTGTATTATGAAAAACATATCCTGATATACCGAGAATGAATGCTGCATTATAATCAATTGCAACTTCATTCATTGTAAAATCAGATACACTATCCGTATATCCGTCACTTTGATTTGGCCCTCCTACGAGTGCTCCGAGTATACCGTTAGTTGAGGTATTGCCCTGATCTTTTCCTGGTTCATTCGCTCTATGATGAGGATGCTGAGGACCGCCATTCCAATTTGTTAAATAAGGTAATCCCCTCGGATTGTCTCCTAAACAATAATTAATAGTTAAATCGGCTGTTGCCATATATCCGTCATAACCTATTAGTTTCTTAGCCAAATAACCAAGCCCTGCCTCACTTGACGCATATCTTAATACACCCCATGAATCAAGCCAGGGAAGACCATATGGCGTTTTCCTTAAGTCATCTCTGTACCACTCTAAATTATTTATTACACCATCTATAAATTTTTGTTTACCTGTCAACTGCGCCATTTTTAATAATACATAAACAGTAACATCATCCCAAGCAGGTGCCCAATGTTTGTTATAATTATCATCACCATAATCATTTTTCTTGGTGTCCATCCAATTTTCTATCGGGTTTAAATAACTCTGGTTGCCTGTTGCTATTGATAGCCAAACACCGCCCCAGGCAAGATCATCATAATGAGAGGAACTTTTATAAAAACTACCGCCACCGCCGTCGCTTGATCTGCCTGTATCATTCATACCTATTTCATAAATTTCAATAGCAGCCTGTAAGCATTGATTAGCATAATTTAAATCTGTACTTTTATAATTAAGATACATTAAAGCCAATGCTGCTGCTGTTGTTCCACAAACATCCGATGCAGAACTGCTTGGTGTTGCCTTTATTAAAGGTCTCACCCCGGTCTGTAACTCCGGTGAACCCCAATATGAATGATCCTGATTACCGTCTCCAACATGATAATAAAAAGTATTTACATCAGTATGACTTTTTAAAAAGTAATCTGTAAAATACTTCAATGTGCTTAGCATTTTTGGGGTTAACCCTGCTTCATCATATATTTCTCTGTATTCATACAAAGACCAGCCCAATGTAGCTGCACTCCATCCCTGGGGTAATCCAAATTTAACATGATCTCCTGCATCATGGTAACCGCCTGTTAAATCTATTCCGTCAGGACTGCCGTCATCCGTATGACAAGGGCCTCTCCAAGCAGAAAACACATTATCGTCATCAACATCATGCCCGCATTTATTTGCATCAAAAAACCAAATTGCTTTTTCTAATGCATCTACATAATCATGAGATTGTGAAAAAATAAAACTTGGTATTAATAAAAAAATTATCAATAACAAGATAATACCTTTTTTCATAAATATCTTCCTCCTAATTTAATAATCTCAATGCTGCCTTATTTCATTTTTAAACCGACTAATTTAAAAAACTAGCCATAATTGATTAAAAAAGAACTGAATCTCAAATCCATATATTTCCCCCTTTATATATACATTTTAATTAATAACCCCCATTAACAATGGTAAACTGTTTAATAAAGATATAAGCATTTAATGTATTTTTTAAAACTGGGGAATACTCTTGATTTTTATAGGTATTTACCACAGCTATGGCAAACACTTGTTTTAACCGGTATTAACCGCAGGTATTTAAGAATAATTTAATGAATAATTTAATGACTTGAAGTGAATAATGAAATTATTTTTTATAAAAACAGCATATTATACTTACAATAATTTATTCTTTTATTGATTTAAAAAATTTAATTAATTCTATCTTATTTTCAACATTAAATTTTTTATATATGTTATGTATATGAAACTCAACAGTTCTTATAGATATATTAAGTTCATTACTAATTTCTTTATTAAATAAGCCCTGTAATAAAAAAGTAATTATTTCTTTTTCCCTTTTTGTGATGCCGTATTTTTTATAAATTTTATCATAATCCAAAAAATCACCGGCAGTATTATTCTTAATATTATTTATTTTTAAAGCATTAAAAACCTTATTTTTAATTAAATTAATATTTTTTTCCTTCTGGATCTTTTTATCTGATATTATAGAATCAATCTTTGCAATTAATTCCTCAATTAAAAAAGGTTTATATATATAATCAACAGCTCCTCTCAATAATCCCTTTATCTTATCTTCTGATGTACTTTTTGCTGTTAAAAAAATAAAAGGGATATCATTATATTCATAGATGTTTTTTATTTTAGTAATTAATTGATAACCGTCAAGTTCATCCATCATAATATCTGAAATTATTATTTCCGGGGTGGGAATGCTTTTAATCTTATCCAATGCCTCCCTGCCGTTTTTTGCAAAATAAACATTATATTTATCCCATAATGATAATTGAAGAAATGACAACATTTCGATATTATCATCAATTATAAAAATATTATTTTTGCTGCTGTCATATTTTCCTTCTTTTAAATCAATTAAAATCACATCACTGTCTATATTAAAATTAAAATTATTATCTTTTAATTCTTCATTATCAAATGGTATATTGCATTTATTGAAATATAATATAAATTCAGATCCCTTATTAACTTTACTTTTTATTTCAATTTGTGCTCCTATTTTATCCAGGATTTGTTTAACTATACTTAATCCTACACCGATTCCTTGATTACCCCGTTTCTTATGTGAAAGCTGAAAATACGGATCAAAAATGTTCTTTAAATAATTTTCACTAATACCAATACCTGTATCTTTAATGTTTAAAACAATCTTATTATTTATAGATTTTAATTTAATATCTATAATGCCGTTTTCATCAGTATATTTTAGGGAATTATCAAGTAAATTGTTAATAATCCTATCAAATCCATATGGATCTATCTTAATAAATATTTTTTTTTGTATTTCAAAATTTATATTAATATTTTTTTTAAATGCGACTTCTTTAAATATAAGAATTTTATTTTCTAAAATTTCTGAAATATTTATGATTTGATCATTATTATAAAATAATTTTCCTTTTAATAGTTTTTCAGAATCAAGAAAATTGATCATATCCTTTAATAGTTTATCTATGTTATATTTAATAATTCTTAAATCACTATCAATGCCCTTATCTGATATATACTTTTCCAGATAATTCTTTATCAATGTTAATGGAGTTTTAGTTTCATGAGCTAAATTTATAAAAAATCTTGTTTTTTGTTTATTAGCTTTTAATAATTCTTTTGTTCTTTGAGCAACTTTTTTTTCAAGATTATTTGTATACTTTTTTAACTGATTAGACAATTTTGCACCTTTTATTGCACTGCCTAATTGTGTTGATAATGTTTCATATATAGCACCATCCAAGGGGCCTATCTCAAAAATTACAAAGCCCAATTGATCTGTCTTAAAATATAACGGCATAATTATATATGAATATCTGTCAATATTATTAAAATATCCAGGTATTAACTCACTTGAGTCAAATTCTTTTGACTCAATAGCATTATTTTTATATAAGTTATAAGACAATAATAATCTGGCTTTTTTTCTGTTATTCTTATTTTTATATAAAGATAAATAACAACTCTTAATGCCTAATTTTGGTAATTCATGCACTATCAATTCATTAAGTTTCTTTACATTAAAAGTTGTAATTAATTCCTGACTGATCTTAAACAATACTACAGACTGTTCTGCTTTTTTTTCTTTTAAATTTGCCTGAAAATGTTCTCCGATTTTACTGACAATTATTGAAGCATCTTTCCATAAATTACTCAAATATTTTACATCACCAGTATTATTATAATAATAAAATAAAATATCAAATAACCTTGAGATTACTTCATGCCATAAATATCTTCCATGATCAACATTGAATGATCCTGTAATAATATTTTCTAAATAATCCAATGCCTTTACTTTTTCCTTGTCTTTAATACCTTCAATTATTAATATTATAATATTTTTAATCCATTCATTATCTTTTATATTTCTTTTGATTTCCTGAAAATCATTATCCAATACATCAAAAAACTCTTTTATTATCTGATGTTCTTCTACTTTTATATTGTTTAAAATACCCGTCTTCTTTTCCAGCGTAATTGGAGATAAACATCCGCATGATCTTCTTACTATCAATTTAGTCGGCAGCACAATCTTATTAAATACTTTTTCTCCATTAATCATGGACATTACCGTTTTTACAGCAAGCTCACCCATCTCGTAAAAAGGCTGTCTTACAGTAGTTAATGAAGGAATAAAACTTAAATTTTCTTTTATATCATCAAAGCCTACAATAGCAATGTCATCCGGTATTCTGTAACTTCTTTCCTGCAGCTCCTTCATAGCATATAATGCCATGCTGTCATTTGATGACACGATAACATCAAAATCAACTTTTCTTTTATCCAATAATAATATAACAGCATCCCTGCCTGCATATCTGTCAAAATCTCCCGGAGCAATCAATCTATCGTCAAGCTTTAAATTATGCTTATTAAGCATATCTTTATAAATATTAAAACGCTCTTCTGCTTCCGGATTATTTTCTGATCCTCTTATAAAAGCAATGCGTTTATATCCATGATGTTCTATTAAATGTGTCATAAGATTTTTCATGCCGGTTGTATTATCTATAAGTATACTGGGTATGGATTTAAATTCTACTCCAATACTTACCAACGGGATATCATTAAATTTTTTTAAAAAATTATTTAATTCTAAAGAACTAATATAATTTCCTAATGATGCTGATATGGAGATTATACCGTCAACATTTTTTTTATTTACCAACTCAAATAAGGTATTCCTTTGGGCATGATAATGATCTGGTGAATTAATAGCACCTCCCCCAAAACTAATAAAATTAACATCATGCTCTTGAGTGGATTTTACAATATTAGCCCAAATCTGATGTTCATAATCTTCATAAAGGTAATTAAAAAATAATGCAATTGTTGCTCTTTTTTTCCCCAGCTTCATTTAATTCCCGTTTTATCATAAAAAAATATTCTTATAATAGATCATTTAATTTTATAACACAATATAAAGAATTAAAAATATATTATGACAATGTAAAAATTAATTATTTATATTATCTGATTACTCAAGATATAATTATTAATAACAATAATTTATATACTTTATTGTAATTATGGTGAAAGAACAATAAAAAACACATCATGCAGATCCATCCGCGGTAATGTAATATTAAGTTCACTATTTTTTATTTCAAGCTGCTCATCAATTGCAACAATCGGACTTTTAAGATTATCAGGACCGCCATATGGTATCTTTTTTATAACAGCATGTACTTTTTGATTTTTAATTAAATTCTCGGGAATTCCTTTTAATGAAAGTAAAACATCTTTAACACTTCCATTTGTCCATTTATACCTGCCCAATAAAAAAAAGGCTGTATTCGAATGAGAATCATAAGAAGCAATACCATCTATTGAAAGCAGTTCATTTTTATATGTAAGAGGAATTATACTGCCGCTCATTTTAGCATATTCGGCAAAAACCCACCAGATAGCTCTCGGCTTCCCGTTAACCGGATCCAATAGACCGTTTAATGAATCATTAAAACAATTACTGATCGAACTGTACGACTCAGCCTCGGACCAGCAGCTTTTAGCAGCCGCTTCTACACCTGCTGCATGAATATTGACAATATAACTTACCGCAAGCCCGGGAGAAAATTGAAAATTAGGATTTATTATCTCCGGTATCATTATGCGGTCAATAGATATCCTATAATTCTTTAATAACTTTTTCACCATGTTTACATTGTATATTATATCTTCAGGTGAATTACTTAATTCATGCCAGTTTAAAATATCCGGCAGTACATTATTCTTCTTGGCAAATTCTAAAAAACTCCTCATTTTCTTTTCCGTTAGTACAGAAAAACTTGGTCCTGTAATAAGACTATTAGGATTATTACTGCGGATTAAATCCACACTATGCTTATATACTTTTAAAAACTGATCCCAGCTTCTTTTCCAGTAACGGGGTTGATCCGGTTCATTCCAAACTTCCCATATAAAATTATCATAACCTTTCTTTTGTACATATTTAATTTTCTGTAATAAAAAAGAGTCCCAATTATTCCAATCCCCATTATCACCGGGCCATCTGCTGTTTTTGTCAAATCCATCTTCATCACTCCACTTTAAATTATACGCTGCGTACTCATCCGTGAGAATAAACATAAATTTAGCTCCCAACCTGTTTGCCCGTTCATAAAGAAATATTTTACCGTGCCTTATTAATGAGGGTTTTAACGGTTTAACATATTTATCATCAGGTTTATTTTCGCTGATAGACTCTAGAATGCCGTATGCCTTATGTTTTAAATGTTCACCTGTTTTATTAAATGAAAAAATAATATCTGAGTCTACAGGAACATTTTTTTGATAGAATTCACTTATCTGCACTTCATCAAGGGCAGTGTTAAAAATCATAACATCATCTATTACACCGTGAGCAGCAAAATGATTAACAGGATCCTGAGGACTGCCTATACCTATACGCCAGGGTGTACTCCCAAAATCAAGAGTTTCTGCACCAGGCTTAAAGCTGTATTCCCCATCAAGCAGTCCGTTTATATAAATTTGAGAGATTCCTTTTTTACGGTCTACAACTCCCGTTATATGATAAAATATACCGGGCTCAAAGGTATGAACACTCACAGTACCAGCCCATTTGTTTCCTTTTATAAAATGATTTACAGCAAATTTTTTTTCGAATGAATAGGACAAGCCGATATGATATCCCGCCTTCATTATTATACCGTAAGAAGGATAGTTGGATGATGTTTTTCCTTTAGGGACCGATAAGGGTTTAAACCAGGCGGAGATGGAGTAACAGCCTTCCTGTACTTTATCCAATAGAGGAGTATTCATTAATTCTATATAGTCATAACCGTCAACAGGATTAAATACTAAAGCTCCATTTATAATACCCTTTGTCCACCTCGGATGTCCTTTAAAATACCCTTTTATCTTTTGTGTTGAGTTATCATAAATAACAGTACCTTTCCCCTCATCAAACTGCCAGTAACCAATTATATTTGTATATTCATTATTTTTAATGGATTGTGTTTCTAAAAAATATAATGCATAAAATAAAAATAAAATAATAGTAAATATTACGAAATGTTTAGCTTTTATCATAAATAAATTTTTTATCTTATAAAAATACATTTATTTTATATATGATAAATTTAACAGCTAAAATTAACAATACTTTCTTAAATTTAAAAAAATATTAAAATATTTATAATGATTATAAATAAAAATTCATAATATGAGCTTATTATTTCATTTTATAAACCAATTTTTATTAAGCCGATTTTTAAATTTTCCCGATTATTTAAATAAGACAAGGATGTCACTTCAAATTTAAGGGACACGGATGTCCCTATTTTTTTACTTCCAGTAATCTGACTTTTTTTACAACTCTATCTGTAGCTTCAAGCACCTCGAAATGCACTCCTTCAAATACAATTTTTTCATTCACCCTGGCTATCCTTCCTTTTGCTAGATTAATAATCCCGCCCAGTGTATCTGAGTCCTTATCCCTAAAATCAATACCGGTCTTATCAAAAAAATCATCCAATCTCATCTGGGCATCAAAAACAGATTCATCTATTACTTCTTCTTTACTTTCAACCTCATCAAACTCATCATTAATATCACCGATTATTTCTTTTAAGATATCTTTTAATGTTATTATACCGCTAACAGCACCATATTCATCAACTACAATACCCATGTATTTTCTGTTTCCTTTTAATTCTTTCAAAATCTCTATAATAGGCTTTGTAGATGGTATTATATATAATTTTTCCGTGTATACATTAATCTTTTCTTTATCATCTGCTCCCAGTATATTTACAGCATGTATTGTTGATACAATATTAAAAATATCATTCTTAAATACAGGTATTCTGCTATGATTTGATTTATCGATTATTTCTTTTACATCTCCAACTGTAGCATCCTCATTAACCGCCGTTACCTTATCCAGATGCACCATTATATCCGACGCTACAAGCTGATTAATATTAAACACTTCTCTAATATATTCTTTTGTTTTATAATCAAGCTTTGAAAATCTGCCGGCAACAATAAGCTGTAATTCTTCTCTCGTGAGAATATTATTTTTAGTAAATTTAAATAATTTACCTATACTTTTTGATATATTGCTTAATACAAGCATAAAAGGATACATTAAAAAATAGGCAACTCTGATAAAACCAGCATTTCTCAATGCCGTTGTATTCGGATATTTTCGTGCCATTGACATGGGAAATAATTCTCCAAAAAGCAGTATCACAGGCTCCATTATTAAAATAATAAATAAATTGAGGGGTATAATCGATGTAACAGCATAAAGATTTTCATGAATCAAATGAAAAAAATAATCTATTATGATTGTCGAAGCAACGGCAGCTAAATTTATAACAAGTAGAGTTGTACCAAACAATCTGTCCGGATTATTAAGAAGTCCCAATATAATCTTTGCTTTTTTATTTCCGCTATTGGCAAGATATTGCAGGTGAATCCTGCTTGAGCTGACCATAGCCATTTCAGAGTTTGCAAAAAATCCCTGGATAAATATTAATATTATAATCAATAAAGGATATATAATAAATATATACATAACCTACGCTTTTTCCCTTTTATGAAGTTTAGTGACCATTATTTTTTCAATTTTATTCGTTGTAGCCTTTGATATTTTAAATTGAAGATTTTTTATTTTAATTGTTTCTCCCGATGATGGGATTCTCCTTATTTCTTCTAAAATATATCCTCCCACACTATTAGAATCCTCAGCTTTAATATTTGTTTTAAATACCTTATTAAAATCAGAAATTTCCATCTTTGCTTCAATCTCTATTACATTCAGATTATATTTATAATAAAGAGGCTTTATATCATCTTTATCAATAACATCTCCTATTATCTCTTCAAGTACATCTTCCAATGTAACTAAACCGGCAATACCGCCATATTCATCAATTACTATTGCTAACCTGTTACGCATTGCTTGAAAGTTTTTTAGTAATTGGTCAGGTTTAATAGAATCAGGGACAAAAAAAGGTTTCTTTAAAATATTCCTGTAGTATGAAAGAGTTCTTTTTTTACCCTTTATCTTTATTAAATCCTTAACGTGAAGCACACCAATTATATTTTCTTCTTCATCCTCCCAAACAGGAATCCTGGAATATTTCTTTTCTTTTATTAATTGTCTAGCCTCATCAAGATTCTTTGTTATTGGAAGTGAAAATATTTCATTTCTTGGTTTAAGCATTTTATAAATATCATAATTGGTAAATTTAATAATATTGCCCAGTATATTCCCTTCCTCAGTATCCAGCACTCCCCTATCCTGACTCTCTTTAATAACATCGATAACCGCCTCAGAATGAAATGAAGTAGGCTCTTTTGCATTCTCATAAAAAATATGTGAATTGATAAATACAAGAAACATAGATAATTTTCTGAAAACAAATACAAAAGGAGTCAATATAATCATTAAAAAATATATAACAGGTGATACTATTAATGACAGTTTGGATGCAGCTTTTATGGCAAAGGTCTTGGGAGTTACTTCACCAAATATAAGGATTACAACAGCGCTGATTAATAAAGCAATAATATAAGAATATTTTGTAAATCCAAATATTTTTTGCAATACAAGAGGAGTCATTATATTCACAAAAATATTGCACATCAATATCGTAACAAGCAGTTTTTGAGGATCCTTTAATAAAGAAATTATTATATTTGCTCTTTTAGGAAATTTTTGAGTTATATTTTCCAGTTTAATCCTACTTAATGAAAACAATGAAGTTTCTGACATGGAAAAAAAACCTGAGAGCATTACCAGTAATATTACTAAAAATATTTCAAGAAGCATTAAGCATAAACCTTAAATAAATTGGATGAGTAACAAAAAAATAAGAAATAAATAAACAACCTCATATAAATTTATTTTTTTAATAATTAAAATTTTATATATATAGTATATTATAAAATATATCAAATTTACAAATAAAAACCGATAATAAAATATATATTATATTTTGAAGAATGTATAATGAAAAGGCTTGTATTGTCAATATTTTTATTAAATCTTTTTTTTATTTTTGCAGATGAAGATATTACATATGAAAGATTATATTTTATAAAAATAATTGCATTTCATAGAAAATTTGAAATATATTGCACAAAAAATCCTCTTGGATATTATAAATATCCTCAAATTATTAATAACGAAAAAGTATACCTTACATATGAGGGCAATAACTTTTTTAATCAATGCAAATTTGATGAAAACTTAGCTATATTTGACATATTCTACCCACTTGCTGTCTGGACAAACAGCAAAGGAGAGATGTTATGGTTGAAGAAAAAGTACGGACCTGTAATAGATAAAAACAGGGAAATAAAAAATTACCCTTATGGCTTCGGGAAAAACTAAACAGAGATTTGCTCTGTCTTTTTAAAAAACAACCGCTGATGAACGCAGATAAACGCTATAAAAACAGGGAGCTGATATAATTTTTAATAACATTTTTTATGATCTTTCTTAGTGACTTTGTATCTTCGTGGTCAAAATGTACTATTCGTTTTTTATCGATTTTATTGAGTTAATGGAGATAAAAAATAGTATTTGTATTAACTCCTTTATGATATAATTAATACTTAATAAAATATAATTTATTATACAGGATTATTTATCTTGCGAATAGACAGAATGCTTGCAATTACAATATTGATGCTTAATAAAGAAAAGGTGACTGCCCGTGAACTTGCTGATAAATTTGAAGTTTCTATAAGAACTATTTACAGGGATCTTGAAGCAATAAATCTGGCAGGAATACCGTTAGTATCATATCCCGGCAACAACGGCGGGTACGGCATCCTTAAAAATTTTAAGCTTGACAGACAGATTTTAACACTCAACGATATGATATCAATCTTATCTGCTCTAAAAGGCATAAATACAAGCCTTGAGGATAATAGTCTTGATTCTGCCATTAATAAAATATCAAGTTTAATACCCAGCGATAAAAAAGAAGAAGTCGACCAGTATACAGAACAAATATCATTTGATCTTTTACCATGGGGTTACAGGAAAAAAGAAAAAGAAATTATGCAATTAATTCATAACTCAATTATTAATACCAGAATCATAGAATTTAAATATAAAAATAATAAGGGTGAAAATTACACAAGAATTGTCGAGCCAATGACATTAGTCTATAAGGCAAATGCATGGTATCTGTTTTCCTACTGTCTAAAAAAGAATGATTTCAGATTTTTTAGATTGTCAAAAATAAACAATATAAAAATAAAAGATCAGACATTTATAAGGAAAAAAGCTTCATACAGAGATTATCTTATACCCGATTTAAATAATATGACTCTCGTTGATTTAAAACTTAGATTTTCTCCAACAATAAAAGATGTAATTGAAGATTTTTTTGAAGAAGATAATATATCATATGACAATGAAGGATATATAATAGTTGATATATCCTTTCCTGAGGGAGAATGGATAATCTCAACAATCCTAAGCTATGGTGATAATGTTGAGGTCTTAAAACCGGAATATCTAAAAAAAATAATAAAAGAAAAAGCTAAAAAAATCATGGAGATTTATAATACTTAATTAAATTATAAAGCAGGATTGCTTATTGTAAACCCTGCATTAAAGCATCTTCTACTGCTTTTTTAATTACAATACTGCTTTTAGTTGCTCCTGAAATTGCTTCTACTTTAACTTTTTGCGCCCTAATAATAATCTCTGTAATCTCATCTGCTCCGTATCCCGGGCCATGCCTGTGTTCAATAAGATCTATTTTTATAATATTTCCGTTTTTTATCGTTACCCTGACTTTAGCTCTTTTTGGATCCAGATAACACTTACCGATATACTCACCGTCTTTCACCTTTTTTAAATCAATATCTTTAATAATTATTGAATCAAACAATTTTGACTCCTTATTTATCTTAATACCCATATAAACAATAAAACCTAATACAGCAAATAAAATAACAATTATAAAAACACTAAATATTTTTATATTCTTCTTCATAATAAACCTCTTATTTATAATAATTTTAATTAATAAAAATTTATAAAAAAAATAAATTCAAGTCATTGATCTATGTTAATTTTTTATAAAAAAACAATATTTTTTTTTAAACCTGACATAATGCTGTCAAAACTAATAATTATAATCATTTTAAAAACTATAAAATAAGGAGAATAAACATGAATTGGCTGAGAATAATTATTGCTACTATAGTTATTGTAATATTTAGTTTTATCTTTGGCATGATAACCTGCGGCTGGCTCTTTAAATGGGTATATGAAATACCACCAATTGTAATCATGGATCTGGATGAAATGATGATACCGGTTAATTTTATCGGGAGTAATATTGCAGGTTTATTGAGAGCATTAATATTTTCTTTTATATATGCTCTTCTTTTTGCAGGTCTGTCGGGCAAAGGTATTATAAAAGGCATACTTTACGGAATAATAGTATTTGCTGTCGGCGCCTTTATAGGTATAGCATCCATGATTTTTTATATGAAGATATCAAGTGTTTTGGTTATTTATTGGACAATACAGGCATTAATATTAAATGTTTTATGCGGCATAATTGTCGGATTAATATATAAACCAAAAGAATAAACATTAATTGGGGAAATTATATTATGAAAGAGATAATATCGAAATGCGGTATGAGATGTGATCTATGCCCTGTATTTAGTAAAAATATTGATAAATATAATAAGCAGTATATAAGCGATACATGGTTTAAATATTATGGTTTCAGGATTTTACCTGATAATTTAAATTGTGATGGATGTCTAAGTAACGGTATATTATTACGTAAAGATTGTTATGTAAGAGAATGCAATATTAAAAACAATACTGTAAATTGCGCCTATTGTGATAAACTATTTTGTGATAAATTACAGCAGGATATAGATTATTTTGAGAATGCATTAATAAACAAGACAGACATTCCAAAAAAAGAATATAAAATAACATTTAAACCCTTTAAAAATAAAGAATACTTAATTAATCTAAAAAATAAAATAAAAAATAATAATTAGTCGATCCTTAATAACTAGTTAAAATTACCCCTCACCACTTTTTTGAAAAAGTGGTGAGGGGTAATTTTAGACAAATTTTTTAAGGACTGGCTCAAAAGTAATATTTAATCCAATCTTTCCAATAAATAAAGATACTCTACTTCTTTTGTGAAGGGAATAATGTATTTAAAATATAAATCTTTAATTAATGAAGGTTTTATTTTATAATCAGGATTCACGGCATCGGGCTCATGACCATACGTTGACGCTTTTAATTCTACACGTTTTAAAATTTTTTCTTCTACTTCCTTATTTGTTAATTTTTTCATAATACCATTTTTATCTTTTTTAATAATTAATTTTTTATACCCTTCGATGTCTGCTAAATATTTACTCTCTGCAACAAACTTGCCGTAATGTATTCTTTTACTCAAAGCCTGTAATACGGTTATATCACATACGGCACTGGAACCATAGTTGCCGTCATCATTCTTGATACATATTGATGGAATTATTTTTTTAATATAAACATCCAATATTTTATCATTAATACTTATATTTGTTTTTTTTATAGGCCAGACATATTTTGTAGAAGTTAAAAATGGTTCAGGCAAGTTTTTTGTAAAAGCATGTTCATCAGGAGCAGTATATCTCCTTACCGTGGCATGAGATTTTTCCGTTTCATGCAATAAATACATCATAAATGGACCATTAAAATCAGGTATCTCAATGCCGCCGGATTTATAGATTATATCATTTTTACCGAATTGCGCTCTTTCTATTAAAGCAAAAATAATTGTTTCCTCCTGCCTGATTAAATTTGACCTAATATTCTCTAATTTTAATTCTTCCCTCATAAAAACCTCATTAAAATAATTTAAATATATTAAAATTTAAATTATAAAAATATTTTTTTAAAAAAAAATTATTTGAATTTTTTATAAAAATACTATAACATAAAATTGAAATGAGTAAAAATATCTTTTTATTAATTATTTTTTTTATTTTAATACTTATTTTTTCATGTAAAACCACAGATAACAACGGTTCTAATATTATTAAGGACCCAACAACACAAAAAATAGATAAAAATACATCAAAAGATAAACTTAAAGAACATATGAAAGCACTGTTTGAGCTTATTGAAGAAAAAATAGCAAAAGGTGATTTTGAAGGCTGGTATAATTCTATAAGCTTAAGTTATAAAGAATTCTTAAAAGACTCAAGAAATTTAAGGGCATTATCAGAATCTTCCGATTATCTTTATAATCGAAAAATTTTACTTAAAAGTGCAAAAGATTACTTTTTTTATGTAGTAATGCAGTCAAGAGAGGGTAAAATATTGGAATTTTTGGACTGTGAATTTATTAATGATAAACATGTAAAAGTTTTATGTTTGTTTGACAAAAAAGACAAATTGGTATATGATTTTATATATGAAGATGGCTCATGGAAAGTTGGTTATTAATATATATAAATATTAAAATTTAGGATGATTAAAATGAAAAAATTAAATTTAATATCATTAATTCTTATTTTATTTATTTTCTCTATGACTAGTTTGTATTCTGAAACAGCAGAAGACAGATTATTGAGTAAAAGAGAAAAGAGAATACTGACCTATACATATCAGGCTAAGGTTGGATCCCGTGATAATAAACTGACTGTTCTGGATAATATTTTAAATGAATATTCTGAGCAAAACTATACAAAAGAAGACAAAAAACTTCTTGATTTAGCAATATATCTTTCAGAAGAAGGTATAACAAGACAAGAATTTGAAAATAATAGATTGATTAATGATTTCCCAGAAGTAAGAAGAAAAGCATGCATATTATTAGGAAAACTCGGCGGTGATGAAGCAAGAAATGCCTTAATAAATATATTAGAAAAAGATACAAACCAGCATGTAAAAGCAGAAGCATGCAATGCACTGGCACTTGTCGGTGATAATGAACGCGGTGATGTATTAAAAACAATAGTATATTCTTATAGAAACACATATAATCCGGATCCCAATTTTGTACTTGCAATAATAAATGCAGTAAAAACACTTGCAAAAAATTCATATAATGCTGCATATGGTGATGCTTTATATATATTGACGGAAATACAGGTTGGACATTACAACAACTATATAAGAACAGAAGCATATAATGCAATAAAATTTTTAAACAGTGAGTGATTTATTTTTTAAAGGCAATTTATAATTTAACCACAACTTATTTAAACAAATACAAATAATTTTTAAAATTTATTTTATTCTGTATTGACAAAATAAAATAAATAATATATCTTACGTCTGTTTTTTAAGACCACGTAGCGAAGTTGGTTATCGCACCGGCCTGTCAAGCCGGGGATCGCGGGTTCAAGTCCCGTCGTGGTCGAAATTATAGCTCCCTTTTTCAGGGAGCTTTTTTAATTAATAAAAAGAAATTTAAACAAACAAAACAGGGACTTGAAGCCCAAGAATGATATATAAAAAGTCCATACATAACATAGAGTTTTTATATAAAATCAAACTGGATGTTTGATTTAGTGATTGGGAGCGGCCTGTAAGGATTCTTCACGAAGAAGATGACTGGAAGGAAGTCCCGTCGTGGTCGAAATTATGGGGCTGTCAATAAAGATCACCAGACATCAAGCTGCTAAGAAAATTTTTAAATATAATAATACTTATATTTTTATATACTTTATCATATTTAATGCAATATAAATTAATATCACATTATTTTGAAATATTTTAATAAATCGTGCTGTTTTCACTTTATAAGCCTGTCCTTCACTACCCTTCATTACTTTTTTTAAACATGGTGCAGGGCTGCGAATTCTTTAATTATTTAAATAAAAAAATAGTTACGGGATAGCCTCGATCTGTATCCACATGCATTTATTTTATTTAAGTTTTTTATACTTTTTAAATAATTATAAAGAAATACAATATATATATTATCTTTAAACCTTCTTACCGCATTTTGGACAAAAATTAGCGCCCGCGGGCATTTTAAAACTACAATTACCGCATGTTTTTTCCATTGATGCTCCACATTTAGGACAAAAATTATAATTAGCTTTCATTGGAGCAGAACATTTCATGCAATATTTAATATCTCTCAAATCATTATTATCCATAAAATCTCCTTTATTCTTTACTTTTTTACTTAAATTAAAAGAACTAATGAAAATAATTTATTTTTGTATAAAAATCAAGGAAAAAAATATATATTGATATTTTAATTACAATTAAATCATTATAGAGGTAATAACTATGAAAGATAAAATACAATATAAAACTTCAATGGATAGCACTGTTGAAACAAGATATATTGTTATGCCTGAACATGCCAATCACTACGGCACAATCTTTGGGGGAATAATTATGTCCTGGATTGATATAATTGCCGCAATGGTTGCTGAAAGACATTGCTCTCATGAAGCTGTTACTGTCAGTATTGATAAAATTGATTTTATATCGCCAATTTTCATTGGAGATCATGTAATATTAAAAGCAAGCGTTAATTATGTAGGTAACACATCTATGGAAATCGGAGTGCTTGTAGAAAGGGAAAATCCACAAAAGCAAAAAAGACAAAAAGCAACAAGTGCATATTTAACTTTTGTAGGTCTTGACAAAAATAAAAAACCAGTAAAAATACCAAAATTAAAATTAACATCTGATGATGAAAAAAGAAGATATAAAAATGCAGAGTTAAGAGTAAAATCAAGAAAAGATTTAATGAATAAGATTAAAAAAAGATAGATAATAAAATTTATTGTAAATTTATTATGACTTTTTTAAAAAATTTAATATATATATTATCTATTAATTATAATTAATAGAGGATATATGGATCTGTTTCGTGTTTCAAAAATAGTATTAGAATACTTTAAAAAAATAGATCAAGAAATAAATACTTTTAAAACTGCAACAAATTTTAAATGTAAAGAAAATTGCGGATACTGCTGTAATAACACCGGTATAGAAGCCACAATATTGGAGTTTATACCTCTTGCAGTAGAATTATATAAAAAAGACAGATTAATATACTGGCATGAACGTCTTGAAAATCTTAGTCCAAAAAGTCCATGTATTTTTTTTAATCCGAATATTTTTGATCATGAAAAAGGTTATTGTAATATATATCATTATAGAGGTTTAATCTGCAGATTATTTGGGTTTTCTGCCGTTTTAGATAAATATGAAAATCCTAAATTGGCTGCATGTAATGCTATGATTAAAAATTCACCTCAGTTAATAAAAGAAATCCAGGAAAATATAAATAAAGGATTATCTGTACCATTGATATATAACAGCTATTCATTTTTGAATGATATAAATCCCCAATTAAGCAATAAATTATATCAAATAAATTATTCTATAAAACTGGCCTTTGAACAAATATTGTTTATTGCGAAATACAGGAAAAAACCTGCATAATATAAAATTAATCATTTTTATAATCTTTAGTTTCATTCTTAACTTTGTCCATTACATTTTTCATGTTCGCAAAAGCCTTTATATTAAGCTCTCCTATTTCATTCAATTTTTTTGAATCTTCCATAAATTTACTGACGATCATGCAAAGATTGTCTAACTTAAACTTAATATCATTTATTTTATTATTCAAATCATCATAACTAACAAGCTCTTTTAATATATCATCTTCCATATTATTTAGAGATAAATTAACATTTTGATTATTACTGTAAAGATTATTTATTGTATTAACAATATTATTTGTACCGGCAGACAGCTCGTTAAATCCTGTTAACAACTCAATTATTACCTGATTAATCGATATCATTTTATCTATAATATCCTGAAATAATTTTCCAATCTCCTTGCTGCCGACAACAGAATCATTTATTTTTTTATTATTTTCCTGTAATGTCTTTTTTATTAATTGAGAATTATCATTAGCCTCCTCAGCTAATTTTCTTATCTCTTCTGCAACAACACTAAATCCTTTACCCGTATCACCTGCATGAGCTGCTTCTATTGCAGCATTCATTGCCAATAAATTTGTTCTGTTGGCTATCTCCTTAATAACATTTGTAATCTCTAAAATATTTGCAGATGTATTTTGAATATCAATAAAATTATTTAAATTATTCTCAAGTTTATTAATCCCTTCACGTGATGAATCTACTAGTCTCTGGATAAATTCCTGCTTCTGACTTGCCGTTTGATTTAAATTATTAATTTGTGTAGTTAACTCTTCAATTACAGCTGATACATCGTTAATTGCACCTGTTTGTTTATTCATTTCATCTTTAACATTATTTTTAGCTTCCTTAATCATTTCATTTGTAGCTTTTGTATTATTAATAATATTAATTAACTCCTGCATTTGATTAGAAATCTGAATAGTATTTTCATGCAGACTTTTTGATTTTTCATATTGCTCTTTTGCACTTCCGATTAAACTCTCTCCAACATTAAATGCATTACCTGTTTCATCAACAATTAGAGTAAAATTAACAAATTGTTCTTTTGACTCTTTCACTTTTTGCTCAATAATATTTAAACTTCTTTTCTGCACCATAAAAATTTGATATGCAAAAAAGCAGGAAAAAATAATCATTATAAGGCTTATATAAAATTCTACATCATTATCAATCTTAATATTATTCCCGTTAAGAAAAGTCTTTATCCGAAGATAATACATAATTATATGCATGATAATAGAAGAAAATATTGCAATAATAATTTGTTCACGTCTATAGGCAAGAAATGAAATTGTGATTATAACAGGTATAATATATGTTGAAAAAATATAAATATCCCTTGTTGATTTTATATCACCTCTTAATAAAAAAAGTCCCACAGCACATATAAAAAAAAACAATAAAGTTAAACTGCTTATTATTTTATATTTATTTTTATATAGTAAATAAACCGTTATTAGCAAAATAATACAAATTAATAACTCTGCAATTCCTAAAATATATTCTTTATCAATTAAACGTATAATACTAAGCACAAGAAAGCCTATTGAAATTATTAAATTAAGACCAAAAAGTGATACTGCTTTTTCCTGAATGGTAATATTTTCATTAGAATACTTATTACGTATTTTTTTAAATAAATTTAACATTATTTCTCTATCATTAATATTGATTTTTAAAAAATAATTTTCTTTTAACCATATACTATATTATATCAGCCATAGATTAAAAATATAAGTAAAATTTATAAAAAAAAAATTATTAATAATTTATGATTCATTTTTATTTAACGGCAGATTAAAATAGAAAACACTTCCCTTGTTTTTTATACTCTCAGCCCATATTTTACCTTTATGGCTGTTAATTATTCTTTTAACAATAGCAAGCCCAATGCCTGTCCCATCAAATTCTTTTTCACTATGAAGCCGATGAAAAACATTAAAAATTTTATTAGCATATTTCATATCAAATCCGATACCATTATCCTTAACATAATAAACAATTTCCTCTCCATTCTTTTTATCACAACCAATCTCTATAATGATAGTATCATTATTTTTGCTGAATTTTATTGCATTCCCTATAAGATTAATGAATACCTGCTTAATTAAATTCCTGTCACATGAAATAGGATGTAAATCTTTTACAATCCATTTAATTTCATTATCTATATTATCATTATTAAAACCTATTCTTATTTCATCAATAAGATCATTAAAATTTGTATTAATATATCTTAATTTTGATCTGCTTATTCTGGATAAATTTAATAAATCCTCTATTAAATTTTTCATATAATCAATTGAGTCTAAAATATTATCTAAATATTTACTGGCATTACTATTAAGCTTATTACCTGATTCTTTTTTTAAAAGTTCTGAAAAAGCACTGATATGACGCAAAGGAACACGCAAATCATGAGATACAGAATAAACAAATGATTCTAATTCTTCATTGACAATTTCCAACTGCTCAGTTTTATTTTTTAAAAACATTTGAGCTTTTTTAATCTCGGATATATCACGACATACTAAAATAACACCTCTAATCTCCTCATTATACTTTATAATTGATAGTGATAATGAAACAGGTATTTTCTTATTATTTTTATTTTTTAAAAAAGTTTCAAAGTTATTTATTATATTATTTTTATTTAATTTATTATTAATAAGATTCTCAACCTTATGGTACTCATTTTTATCAAAAATAATATAAATAGATTTATCTATCAACTCAACTTCTTTATAGCCAAGTAAATCTAAAGAAGCAAAATTTGCAACAATAATATTTTTATCGGTGTTTATCAAAAACAGTGCATCCGGTATTGTTTTTACGATATTTTCAGCGATGATTGCAGGATTTATTACAAAAAGATCATATTTTAAAATTGCATACCCAATTAATATTGAAGCAAATAAACTGCCAAATACATCCCATTCCGCAAGATCCAATTTAAAATACACCGGAAGTATTCCTCTAAATAACTGGCTTAATATAGTCGGAATTAAGAAACCGATAAAAATTACACCGGATTGTATCCTTTCTCTTTTATTTTTTCTGGTGAAATGATAATGCAAAATCAAAATATTTGTTAAGATTATAAAAAAAATTGCCCAGATAGACATTATATATTTTACAGGTAAATATTTTAAAATATAATAAATCCAATATGCAGCTTCATTATAAAATTTTATAAATGTTAAAATAATCATTAATAAATAAATGATTATAGAAAAAAAACTTATAATAAAAATAATAAATTTATTTTCATATATATTTTTTTTACCTGTATAAATTAAAATAAAAAATAACTGCATTGATAAAATAAATGGCCACACCATACTTAATATAGCCCAAATAAACAACTGATCTTTATTTATAACAGTAATTCCGGCAAAAGTTGATAGTGTTTGAATTGAGCATAATATAATAAAAAATAAAAAAAATTTATTAATTAATCTTTTTGGATTTTTAAAATAAACAAATATGCCTATAAAAACAGACAAGCCAAATGTGAACAGCAGTAATATAGAAAAAATAAGCATCTCAAGAGTATCCTTTTAATCATTTAAACGGCATCACAAAACCATAAATTATGATTTGTAAATATACCAATTACTCCTAATTAATTTTCAGGCTTACTTTGTTAATAATAAAAAGGATCTTTTTAATATATATAGTTCTTACTTGAATATAATATCACTTGTATAAGAAAAAATCCAGAAAAATATAAAAGATGTTATTGATTATTTAGTTATAAATTAATTATTAAACTGATTTTTAAACTACCCTTTCTTAATTATTATCCGGTCTTTTAATGCATCAACAATAATCTTATCATTTTTTTGTATATCTCCGGATATAATCATCAAGCTTATAGGATTTTCAACCTGGTTTTCGATAATCCGTCTTAATGGTCTAGCACCAAATTCTGGAGAATACCCTAATTCTGCTAATTTTTTCTTACTCTTTTTAGTAAATTCAATAAAGTAACCGTTTGATTCTATCTTTATTTTTAATTTTTGCAGCATTAAATCAGCAATATCCATTATATGATATTCTTCCAGAGGATGAAATACTATTATATCATCAATTCTGTTTAAAAACTCAGGTTTAAAGAATTTTTTTGTTTCTTCCAATATTTTTTCTTTTAATATTTCATAATTTTCTTGCAGGTCAGGCTCTCTTGCAAAACCAATCTTTTTTTCCATATCAAAAATATTTGATGATCCTAAATTGGAAGTACATATTATAATTGAATTTTTAAAACTGGTTTCAACACCCTGACTGTCTGTTAAATGACCTTCATCAAAAATTTGTAAAAATAAATTAAAAACATCTTCATGGGCTTTTTCCATTTCATCCAATAAAACAATTGAATACGGGCTTCTTCTAAGTCTTTCCGTAAGCTGCCCTCCTTCATCATACCCGATATATCCCGGAGGTGATCCAATCATTTTAGAAACAGAATGTTTTTCCATATATTCCGACATATCCAGCCTTATGATTTTATTTTCATCATCAAATAAAAACTCAGCCAATGCTTTAGCAAGCTCCGTTTTACCGACACCCGTCGGGCCTAAAAAAAGGAATGATCCTATAGGTCTGTTTTCATCTTTTAAACCCGCCCTGTTTCTTCTAATTGCATTAGATACTGCTCTAATCGGTTCATCCTGGCCAATAATCCTCAAATGCAATTTTTCTTCCATGGATTTTAATTTTTCTGATTCGGTTTCAACAATTTTATTTACAGGGATACCCGTCATACTGCTTACAACTTCAGCGATATCTTCTTCGCTTACTATATTGTCAGATTTTTTCTTTGATTGAAGCCATTGTTCCTTTACCTGTTTTAATTTTTTTTCTATTTCATTAATCCTCTGCTGGTATTCTACTACTTCTTCTATCCTATTATCTACAAAAGCGTCCGTCTGCAACCTTCTTATATCCGTTTTTTCTTTTTCCATTTCCTGTATTTCAGGAGGTATAGTTATTATATAAAGGTGTTTCCTTGCACCGGCTTCATCAATTAAATCAACTGCTTTATCAGGCAGAAATCTGTCAGAAATATACCTGTCGGACATCCTTGCTGCCGATCTTATAGATTCATCAGCATATTTAATATTATGATGTTTTTCATATTTGTTTTTTAATTCATTTAAAATTTCAATAGTTTGTACAACACTAGGCTCTTCAAGTTTTACAGTCTGAAATCTCCTTGATAAAGCCTTATCTTTTTCTATCGACTTTTTATAAGATTCCGTAGAACATGCGCCAATAAGCTGCAGCTGACCTCTTGCTAACGCAGGTTTTAATATATCACCGGCTCTTATATTACCTCCACCACTGGCGTCCACAAGAGTCTGTATCTCATCAATAAATGCAATTACTTTGCCGCTTGAATTAATTAGAGAATCAACAATATCCTTCATCCTCTCTTCAAACTCACCTTTAAATTTTGCACCTGCCGTCACCTGTGTAATATCAAGCTGTATAATTTTTTTATTTAATAATGTTTCAGGTACTCTTGAATTTGCTATTAATTGCGCCAATCCTTCAACAAGGACAGTCTTACCGACACCCGGCTCGCCAATAATAATCGGATTATTTTTTGATCTCCTCGCCAGTATCCTTATAATCCTTGCGATCTCATTTTCTCTACCGACAACAGGATCAAGCATACCCTGCTGTGCCAACTCTGATAAATTAGTACCATACTCTCTTAATACATCCTCCCTGCTTTCCGAGTCTCTATTATCAATCTTTAATGAACCTTTAATATTTATTAAAATTTCTCTGCATTCATTATATCTTAAACCTGATTCATATAAAATCGTGCTTGCTGGCTGGATTGACGGATTAAAAAAAGCTAAAAACAAGCTGCCTGTGGATATAAATTTATCATCAAATTTTTTTGTTTCATCCAATGCAATCTCAAACAATTTTTCTATATCGGGACTCAATGTAATATTAATCGACTCCGGAGCATTCTCATTCTTTGGCTGATAGCTGTAAATCTTTTCCGTCAGATGATCTATCAGCTTAATATGATCAGGACTCAGCTGCTCTAAAATTTGCATTACAATAGAATCATCCTGCTCTATTATACCCAGCAAAATAAACTCCGGAGAGAAAACAGTTTGTCTTAAATTTGCAAGTTCCATAGTACCGATATTAATAGCATGAATTACCTTTTCTGTACAAATCCTTAAATATTTTTGAAACATTTATACCTCTTAAATTTTAATAAATTTATATTATATATTTTACAATTTTTATTTTATAAATACAATGAAACAATAATATTATAATATTTTTTTATTTTTATAATAGATAATGTTTTTTATTTTTTATAAATATGCAATTAATTATTCTTCCGATTTTGATTTATCATCTATAAATTCTAAATATATAATTACCTGATCAGGTACAACAGGATTTTCATTGAAATCACCTGATTTGTTGTCATTATAAACAGACTTATCTTCCAGCCAATATCTGATAAAATATGTATAACATTTTTCCTTACCGATATTATTATAAATAGTAAAACTATCCAGCTCGGGAATCCTGCCCCTTGCATTTTTAATTAACTTCCCGTCATTCATCTTTATATCATATACATAAGGATAATAATAAACAATGCTCAAAGTATCATTATATTTTTTTTTATGTAATTTATATCCTTTAATACGTATGGATCTTACAAAATCAATCAATACTTCTTGAGATCCAGATTCATTTTCATCCCATGTCAATTTAAGATATGTACCTTTAAGTTTATCTATTATACCCTTTTTAAAAATACCTGCTTTGTTAACATATTTTATATTATATTTAATTTCTTTTTTTTCTTCCTGTTTAGACTTATTATCATTATCATCATTATTAAAATTATCGGCATCAAATACTATTGACGGATCATCAGGATCTTTCGGCTCTTTTAACTCATTGTTATTAATGGATTGAATCAATACAATAAAGAATGTAATTAAAAAAATAAGCTTTTTCAATTTTTACTTCTTTTATTATAAAAATTATAAATTTATATTAAAATATAAAAATAAACTTATTGCCGGAAAATCATCACCGACTCTATACCCGTAAGCCTGACCGAATACAAATCCTGTTGTAATATTACCATAAGCAATAAATAAATCAAGCCCTAATTCTACAACTAAATCAAAAAGTATACCCCGGTACTGTTCATCCAAATTTAATTCATTATATAAAAAAACAAATTCTCCATAAGTCTTCATATAAAACTCTTTAAATCCCATTGTTGCAAAATACCAATAAACAGTCTTTTTAATAAAAGTAATATCAAACCCTATATCGGCAGAAATAAATGCAGAACCGCTGGAGATATCAGCCAATCCGGTTGGGAATGCTTTTATGTCAATTTTATAAAGAGAGCCCGAACTGCTTCCAAAAACCAGAGATTCATTAAGTCTAAAAAGCTCAGAATAAGCACTGAAAACATTTCTGAAAAAAAGCTCCATACCCCCTTCAATATCAACAAAAAAGAAAGCATTTAAAAACGGAGCTCTTCCTCCTAATTCTCCTCTGAAAATATATAACGGTATATTATCCAGTATATAATGCGGATACTGATAAGCATTTAATCCTATATAAAACCCCCTGTCCCATCTTGTAGCTTTTAATCTGCTTTTAGATATAGAATATCCGATCGACTCATAAAAACTTATTTCATTTGTCATCTGCTGCCTGGTAAAATCGTACTGTTTAAATCTATGAGTTGCAGATACTTCCCAATTTATGTATCCTGCATCAAGCAGTGAATATGACCTGTACAAACTGATGGAATTTATAAAATTAATTGGAAACATCCCGTTGTATCTTAACTCTGCAATACCGTAATTATTTCTGTCAATATATACAAAATCTCTATAACCGCCTGCCCAGTTTTCCCAATAATATGAAAGATTTACAAACGGGAGTTTAAAATTTAAGTATAGCGAATTATCAGGGTATAATTTCATATAATCAAGACCGACAGTTAATCTGTAAGAAAAACGCCCTAACGGAAGAGTATTATATAACAGATATTGAGGCCCCACATAGGGGATACTTAAATATCCATAATTAGGAATATAAAAATGAGCTTTTGAGCCTAACTGATAAGGAAGGAATGCCCATACAGTCGGTAATAAACTCGAATCAATCACATATGGTTTTATATCCCAGTTATCAATAACATCAGGCAATTTTTTTTCATCATTTTCTGCTTCATATAAAGAGGTATCAATCACTGCATCTGTCTCGGTTTTCTTTAATAAAAAAATCTCTTCTCCCTTAGTGGTATAATCAACGGCATATACCCACTCATTATCAACCAGTCCGTTTAAGATACATCCATATGATGAAACAAGCCTGTATGTATTTAAATTTGTTAAATTAATACCGTACAGAGAATCAGTAATGCCGTCTGGAGCCGTAAAGCATATATTACTATCATCAATCCATTTTGCATTCATACCGGGTATCTTTTCATCAATTATCTTAAAATCAATTTTATTTAAATCCAAAATATAAAGTCTAAAGGTATTATCCTTCCTCCTTGCAGAAAAAACAACCTTATCCCCCTTATTATTAATTGAAGGACTGTCAATAAAAACAATATCATCCGGTATTTTAATCTCATTAATATTTTCAAGATCACCCTTATTAAAATCAGCACTAAACATCTTGGATCCATTACCGTTATGGCTAACAAAAACACCTTTTGGGGCATCTTTTGCAAAACTTACGTAATTCACCCTGCCCTTCCAGGTTAATCTTCTTTCTATTTTTGTATTGATATTAAAACTATAAAGCTCAAAATAATTTAAACCGCCGGGATAAGTTACAGGGCATGTATATAATATAAAATTATCATCATAAGTAGAAGTCACGGATCTATGATACCCGTAATGAAGCTTTTCTAATTTACCGTCGCGATGTAATCTATATAAAATCATATCATTCTTGTAACTGTATGAAGATATTAGTAGAGAATCCCCATGTTTATCAATGGATAAAATCTTTCCTTCCAGATTCGTTATTTTTTTAATATCAGAAGTATTATTTTTAACAATATCTTTATTCATTTTTATTTCATATTCTGTCCATTCTTTCCATAAATCTCTTAGACTTTTGCCGTAAACCTTTTTAAATTTCATGACAAAAAGTAATATAAAAGGCCAAAAATCATCAGACAGGTCTTTAATAAATGCATTAAATTTTTCCTCACCATACTCCGTATAAATATACTCAACAAATTTTGCTCCGTAATGATAAACAGCATTCCCATTAGGAAAATCAACAACAGGATATATCAATTTATTAAAAGAAGGGATCTTATCATCCAGTACAGCTCTTCTTACGATCGCATCATTGTAGCTTGAGTCAAGCCTGCCTCCACCTGCTTCCTTTGATTCAAATAAAACAGCTACACCCTCCAAATACCACCTGAATGTATTTATATGAGGATGATACAGTTTGCCGAATAAAACACGCCAAAACCATGCTGCACCTCTTATCTGATCAAGATGAAGAATATGTGTGTATTCATGCAGTATCAATGAATATAATGGATTCTGATGGTCTCTTAGAGTAGGCTCCAAATCACTAGGCGATATATAAAGCACAATGGTATTCCTTACTACTGGTATAGCCATACCGTTCGGGAAATCTGTATGATCTGTAATAATAATAGTCGTTCTTCTGATAGGCGCCCAATTTAATAAAGGCGATATATTTTTATGAATATCCTCAGCATAAGTCGCAACTTTTTTAGCGGTTTCAGTATATTTTTTTGGGAATAATATATGAAAATGCTCTGTTTTTATCTTTTTCATAGATCCCTGATACGGTATAAAATCAAACTCCAGTGAAAAAGCATTAGAGACTGTAAAGACTATAATAAATAAAATTATAAATTTATTCAGTTTCAATTTATATGCACCTCTTTTTCATTTAATATATATATATTTTATCTTAAAACTTTAAAAATATCATTTTTTTATTTTATTTATACAATATTATTATTATAAATGGAATTGCTTTTAAAAAAAAATTTAATTGAAATATTTTTAACATGTAGAATGAATAATACAGGCAACTTTTTTTCTATCTTTTTTTAAACAATTATATATTTTGATAGCCTGATCTGTAGGAAGGACAATTATTTTTATACTATTAATCTTAAAAACTTCCTCATCAACCCTTACCATGTTATCATAGCCCGTACCGATAATTAAATAATCAGGATACTTTTCCTTATTATTTCCCAACAAATCCTTAATTTCTTTTAATGAAATAAAATGGGATTTTTTTCTTATTACAGGAAAGCCGTTACCTTTAATCTTTAAATCAACAACAGGGAAAGGAATACTGCTAAAAACAGTAAAACCAAATTTATGATATCCAAATTTACCAATAGGATTGAAAATAATCCAGATTATAATTAACACTGTTAAAATGATAGTAATAATTAATAATATATTTCTAATCTTAGACATCTTAAATAATAAAATTAACTATATTCATAAGTTAATAACTCTTTTGTTTTATTTATAAGTAATTCGGATTTAAAAGGTTTAACAAAATAGCTTTTTACATTACTATTTTTTACTCTTAGGATTGACTGTTTATCATTTAATGCAGATAATACTATAACCGGAGTATTTATGTTTTCTTTTTTTAAATACTCTAAAACATCAAATCCATTCATAATGGGCATATTTAAGTCCAATAATATTAAATCAACTTTACTGCATTCAAGATCATTAACAAAAACCTTTCCATTGCAGTAAAGCTTAATATCCCAGTCTGGATTATCTAAAAGAATGCCCATATATTCAAGTATTAATTCATCATCATCAATGACGGCTATTTTATACCTTTTCCTATTATCAATCTCGCTATCATTATTTCCTTCATTATTTATATAATAATCATTATTACTTCCTTTTTCATTATTATTATAATAAAATTCATTTTTTAATTTTTTTTGAAAATTTGATGATGTATCATTATCATTTATAAGAATATTAATAGCTTTATTAAAATTATCAGTTATATTTATATCTTTTAAAATATTATTTACAGCAAAATAATTATTAATCTCTTTTATTGATGTTAAAATACATATCTTCATCGCTATATTGATTTCTGATAAGACATCATGAATAGTTTTAGAAAAAATATCCAGCATTTCATAAAAATTTTTCTGTTTCGGTAATTTGTTAAATGCAATCAAAATTTTTTCAATATTATCATTTTTAATAAAATTATTTAATTGATGCTTCATTTGATTAATTTCTTCAACCTCAAGACCATGATATATTTCCATAAATAAAATTTCATTCTTCAAACTCAAATCAATAACACAGGGATATTTATTAATTTTTATTTCTGTGTTAAAAATATCATTAACTACACTGCATAAAGCATCAATATCCAAGGGCAGAGGTAAATATTTATTAATATAAAACTTTGAAATTTTTACAATTACATCTCTGCTTATATTAGAATAAAGCATAATTAAAGGGATTTCCATTGTTCCTTTAAATTCATTTTTTTTTCTTAAAAAATCTATTATATTCATTTTTAAAAGACTTGATTCAATGATTATCAGATCAGGTAATTGATTTCTCATTTTTAAATAACCGTCTAAACCGTCCCTTCCCAATATAATCTCAAAGCCCTCTTCTTCAAATAAGTCTTTTAAATAATTCCTCATGAATTCCCATTTATTAATTATTAAAATTTTTTTCTGCATAATCATCCCTTTATAACTTTAAAATTCTACATATAATAAAATAAGCAAAATTTTAATATTTTTACCATGAATAAAAAAACAGCAGTAATTTTTAAAATAAAGCCCATTAAAAAACAATTATATATATAAATTTACAACAATTTTAAAATTATTAAACATGCCATTTGGTATGTAAATAAAAAAATAATAGATTTATTGAATAATCAAATATAATCAATTATAATATTACTACTGTAAATAAAATCTAAGGATAAAATATAAATTGAGTATAGCATGGAATTCTAAATTAAATATAAAGGGTTATCCTTTATTTTCAATAGGCTTTTTTGCAGACGGCATTATAGCAATAGGCATGTTTGCAAGGGGAATAATAACAATTGCTCAGTTCGGTATCGGTATAATCTGTATTACGCAAATTGGCGGTGGATTAATCATTTTATGCCAGATGGGTATAGGCATCTATATTATGGGGCAGCTTGTTATAGGTTATTTTGCAGTCGGGCAGGTAGCACTTGGTTATTATGCCGTTTGTTTTTCTGGATTTGCAAAGCATCTATATAAAGTAGATAATATTGACGATTTATTTAAGATAACAAAAGATCTTATATTAAGTATTTTTGGTTATGGACAAATCGAATAATAACTCTAATATATAATCCATAAGATTATTTTTTTTCTTTAACAAAACAAAAAATAAATTATAGGATGATAAATTGAATATATCCGGAATCGGCTGTTCTCTTATTGATTATTTATACACAAATATTAATTTTAATGATCCTTCTATTATAAATTTTTTATCAAAGAAAAAAAATGACGGCGGATTAATACCGGGCGGCTTAGTGTTTACAGGTGAGCTTGAAAAATATACCGGTAAAAAAATAGATGAAATACTAAAAATAATTACAAAAAACAAAGAACCAAAAGCAATAAATTTAGGTGGCCCTGCTATTGTTGCATTAGTAAACTGTTCTCAATTATTAAATTCTCTTAAAATCAAAGTAAAATATTATGGTCAAATGGGTAATGATAAGACAGCAGAGTACATAAAAAGTATTTTAAATAAAACACAACTGGATATTACTTCTTACAGACTGATACAAGGAGTTACTCCCAGTACATATGTTTTTTCTGATCCTAAATATGATAATAATCATGGTGAAAGAATGTTTGTTAACAATTTGGGGACATCGGAAAATATTACCATACAAGATATTCCGCAGGATTTTTTTGACAGTAATATATTATTATTCGGTGCAACTGCACTTTTACCTAATATTCATGATAATCTGAGCATTTTATTAAAGAAAGGTAAAAAATCAGGCAGTATAAATATCTTAACAACTGTTTATGATTTTAGAAATTCTAAGATAAATCCCGATAAAAAATGGCCTTTAGGTGACAGTGATGATAATTATAAAAATATTGATTTATTGATTACTGACTATGAAGAAGCACTTAATCTTAGCAGTTGCTCTTCAATAAATAAAGCCGCCGGTTTTTTTATAAAAAAACATACACCTGCTTTTATTATTACACAAGGAGTTAATCCGGTTTATTTATATTCCAACGGAAATTTATTTAATAAAATAAATCTGACAACCATGCCTGTATCAAATTATGTATGCTCTGTTTTAAAAGAAAACTCAAATACAGAAAGAGACACAACAGGATGCGGTGACAATTTTGCCGGTGGAGTAATATCATCTACTGCATACCAATTATATAAAAAAAAATCCGGTAAAATTGATCTTCCGACTGCATGTGCATGGGGGATATCGTCAGGCGGTTTTGCCTGTTTTTATTTAGGAGGCACATATATAGAAAACAAACATGGTGAAAAAAAAGAAAAAATTCAATATATATTTAATGAATATATTAAGCAGGTAAAATCAAAATTTAAATTTAAACATTATGATTTTCATTAAATAAATAATATATATTTTTTTGTATAATCTATCTTACTTACCAAGCATTTCATATGAATATAATAATAATTCTTCTGTCTCCTCCCAACTGATGCATTCATCCGTAATAGATTTGCCGTATTCTAAACTGTCCGATATTTTCTGACAGCCTTCTTTTAAATTACTTTCAAGCATAAATCCAACAATCGAATCCCTGCCTCTAATTTTTTGATCCAATAAAGATCTTAAAACTCTCTTCTGTTTTTTAAATTTCTTGCCGGAATTTGCATGACTGCAGTCAACAATGATTGAAGGGGATATACCTAAATTCGATATTATAGCTTCGGTTTCTTCAATATTCTCCTCATAATAATTTGGACCCGTTTGTCCTCCTCTTAAAATAATATGAGAATTAATATTGCCTGATGTTTTCAAAATCGATGTTTTACCTTCCTTATCGATTCCTATAAAACTATGAGGATGCATGGATGATTCCATTGCATTAACTGCTGTTTTAATATTGCCGCTTGTTGCATTCTTAAATCCTACAGGCATAGAGAGTCCGCTTGCAAGCTCTCTATGAGTCTGGCTTTCTGTTGTACGTGCCCCTATTGCCGCCCAGCTGATAATGTCTGCAATATACTGGGGAATAACAGGATCAAGCATTTCAGAACCGCACGGGATACCTAATGCAGTTATATCCAAAAGAAGTTTACGGGCTAATCTTAAACCAGTTGCAATATCATATGTCCCATTAAGGTATGGATCAGTAATAAAGCCTTTCCAGCCTATTGTTGTCCTGGGTTTTTCAAAATATACCCTCATTACGATAAACATTCTGTCCTGGATTCTCATTCTTAATTTATTAAGTTTTTGTGCATATTCAATTGCGGATTCAATGTTGTGTATTGAGCATGGTCCTGTAATAACAATAAGTCTGCGGTCTTTTTTATTTAAAATATCTATTATCTGTTCTCTGCCCTCCACAACCGTATTCTTACTTTTATTAGTCAATGGAAACTGTTTTTTTAATTCCTTAGGTGAAATAAGAGGTTTTGTTTCTGTTATATGTAAATCATTTATTTTTTTCATTATACAATCCATTTTTTTCAATAATAATAAATTATTTAATAATATTTATTTTAAAGATTTTTTTATTATTAACTCTATCAATAATTATATCTGCAATATCTCTAAATATTTTTACACTATTTATTTCTCTCTATTATATGGCCATGCCATAATACCGCCTTCCATAACCTTAACATTTTTCCAGTTATTTGCTTCTAAAATTAACTGAGCTTCATATCCTCTTAACGAAATCTTACAATAACATATTATTTCTTTATTTTTATCCTGCGGTAATTCATTTAATCTATTTCTTAATGCCCCTAACGGGATTAATGTCTCTCCAATGCCAAGCCTCATCTGTTCAAATTCATCCGGTCCTCTAACATCTAAAAGAAAAATATCTTCTTTATTATCAATCTTCTTTTTTACTTCTTCAACTGTTATTCCTTTCATTAAGCCGTTTATTTTGTTTTCCAAAACATGAGCTGTTGCAATAAAATTATCAACAGCAAGAGTAAAAGGAGGAGCATAAGGAAGATCAGAATTTTTTAAGATATCAATCGTCATATTTCCTGATATAGCAATTGCAGCCTGAGCTATTTGTTTACTTACATCCCCGCTTCCAACACATTGAAATCCAAGCAACCTTCCGGTTTTCTTACAAACAATCATTTTATTTATTAAAATCCTTGATCCCATAAACCCGGGTCTGTCCGGACCTGCAGTAATTACACTTACAGGTTCAAAACCGCAATTTTTTGCTTCATCTTCTGAAATGCCGGTACTTCCGGCTATAAAATCAAAAACCTTGCATATGCTTGTTTTAATTGTTCCATTAAATTTCACATTATTCCCTTTAACAGAATTTTCACCGGCAACTCGTCCCTGTAAATTTGCTAAATCTCCGAGAGGCGCATAATCCGTTTTTTTTGTAATCAAATTAATTGTTTCAATACAATCTCCGGCAGAATAAATATCTGCATCTGATGTCTGCATAAATTCATCGACTACTATTCCATTTAACTTGCCAATCTTTAACCCGCTCTTTTTTGCTAATTCCGTTTCAGGACTTACACCTATTGCTATTACTGCAAGCTCACATTCTAATTCTGTCCCGTTTGTTAATTTAACGCCCTTAAGTTTTCCATCTTTACCAAGGAATTCTTTTACACCATTATTAGTAATAACATTTGCACCTTTACTTTTTATATGATTTTCGATTAATTTAGAAAGATTTTTATCTAAAAAAGGGAGTATCTGAGGAAGCATCTCAATAACAGTTATTTGTACACCGGCAAGTTGGAGAGCTTCACATGTCTCTATACCTATAAGCCCTCCGCCAACTACTATTGCTTTTTTTATATTTTTTTCATCTCTTATTTTCCTGAGATAATCAGCATCTTTCATTGATTTTAATGTTGTTATTCCTTCTAATTTTATACCTTCTATAGGCGGGATTTTTGCTTTTGAGCCTGTGCATAAAATCAACTTATCATAATCAAAATTTTTTTCTTCATTTGTTTTAATATCAATACACTTAATAATATGCTGTTTTCTATCAATCTCTACTGCTTCTATATTATTAAATGCAATAATTCCCTTTGCATTTAAAAAGAAATTTGAATCCCTTACAACCCCGGTTGGAGAACATATTAATTGATTACGGTTGTCAAAAACTCCTCCAACATAATAAGGAAAACCGCAAGACGCCATAGAAAAATCATTTTCTTTCTGAATAATTATTATCTCTGCATTTTGATCAAGCCGCCTTGCCCTTGCTGCTGACTTAGGTCCCGCTGCGGAACCTCCAATTACAACAATTTTTTTCTTTTTCATAAAATTATCTCCTTATAATACTAAAAAGTATAATCAAATATTATCTGCCTTCCATAATAACTAAAAGGTTCAATTTTGATATTAGTATAATTAATACTATTATTATCTATTATATATATTTTTTCATCAAATGCGGTATAAATAGTCTCATCATTAAAAATTATTTTAAAATTTACTTTATTCGCTGTAATATTAATATCAAACGGTACAAAAAAAATATATGTAACAATACAGTTTTTTACTTCCACTTTAAAATTTAAAATATTTTTAATATTTATTTTTTTATTATCAGCATATATCATTGTAAAATAATTAAAATCTTTAATGCCAATGAAAAAATCTTTGTAAACCAACTGCTGTTCATCATTAGAATCAATTTTTCCATTTTTATTTTTATCACAAGAATCTAAAACATCCTGACTCCACCATTTATCCCATTCCCATGAAATTTGTAATCCTTTAATAATATTATTATCAGTTACTACTTTAATCGAAGGCTTTATAAACAAATGGGGATGAGCAAATAAACAACTGCCGCTAAATAATATAAAAAATAATATTATTTTTTTTTTAGTTTTCATTTATAATCACCTTTTTTTATTTAATTATGATACTGGAAATCATTAATAATCCTATTATGATTATTAATATTACAGAAATATATTCTAATAATTCTCCAATTAACCCGATTTTTTCTATATATTTATTAGACAAAAATAATATCCCGTCTCGTAATTTTATACTTAATATACCGATGGCAGTCAGTAAAAAAAACATACCTAAGGATATGCTTATTACAGATGCCAAACCGAGAAATATAATATTATTAGAAAGAGCAAACAACATTATTATTAATGCTACAGGACAGGGTACACTTCCGGCAGCTATCCCAATTAAAAAAATATTTCTATTTTTGTTATATACAGCATCTTTTTCTTTAAAGATTATTTTTAATAATAAAAAAAATACACCTATGATAATTATTAAAATACCGCTGGCTACAATAAAATAACTTTGTATTTTTATCCTGAAAAATCCCTTTATACCTGATAAAATAGTAGTAAATAATACAGCAAGAATAATGGAAAATCCTGTATGAACTAATGAAACAATACCTGAAATCATTGCAGCTTTAGCAATGGGATGTTTTTCTTTAAGGAAAAAAGTTGTAATAATCGTCTTCCCATGCCCGGGTCCTGCAGAGTGAATAATCCCATATAATAATGAGATCAGCATAAACACTAAAAAAACAGAAATTGAAAATTCATGCTGAAGTGATCTTAAAGAATCATTAATATAATTATCAAGCCACCGTAGAGCATTAATAAAAAATAATGGTATAAAACCTGATATATTAATTAATGCTAAATTAATTGCTCTATTTAATAATAACATCTAATCCCGCCTTCTATTTTACATTTTTTTATTAACAACGAAATAACATTTTATTAATTTAATTTTAAAATTAATTCAGCAGCCCTTTTAACAAGATTGCATGCTGTTTTAATGCCAAATTCATCTTTTTCAATTCCGCCTTCAATCTTACTCCAAACAGTACCCCCAAAATGTGATGTATTATTCCCATCACTGACAATTATCATATCATGACATAACATACCGGCTTGAACTGATTGGATTGTAAGCTCCTGCCCCCCATTTCTAACAGCACCAACAGCAATTACTCCTCCAACCATATTTCTAAATAAAAATCCGTTTCTTCTAAACATTACCGTTCTTTCAAGAAATGCCTTACATAATGAAGTCATTGAACCTAGATAAACCGGTGTTGCGATAATTATTCCCTTAATATCAGGAGTTGAGAGTTTAGGAATTAATTTAATAAAATCATCATTAATTTTACAATTTAATTCATTTTTACAATGACCGCAATCCCTGCACCCACTGATATTCATCCCGCCTAAATCAATTATCTCTGTCTCCATTTTAGAATATACTGTTTTTAGATAATCAAAACATTTTTCTAAAGTATAATATGTAGTTTTACCTTTTTGAGGGCTGCAACTAATTCCTATTAGTTTCATAAAAAGTACTCCTATTAACAATTATTAAATTTTAATATTAGCTACAATAATCTATTTATAACTTATTAATAATTGTTGTAATAAAAAACTCAATCCAAATAAATATCAAAATATAAACTTTTATATTTATCCAGATATAAATAACCTATATCTACTTGCAACATATTTGAAAAATCCTATCAAATTATTTTTTACTTCATACAAAATTATTTACTATGATGCATTTTACTTTATATAAATTAAATTATTTAACTCCTTTAATGATTCCAATACTGCCTACCATAAAAGGAAGTTTTAATAATCTTGGAATAAATGAGCTGTCTTTTGTTTTTATAAATTCTATTTTTTGTATACCGGAAGATTTTAATTCATTTAAAAATTCATCAATATTCCCATAAAATGATTTTAATAAAAAAAGATCATGGAAAACAAATACTCCATTTTTTTTTACAACTCTTAATGCTTCCTTAATAATATCTTTTTTATCTCTTACATCTTTAACTTCATGAAAAACAAAATTACTTACTGCTAAATCAAAACTGTTATTTTTAAATGGCAAAGCTGAAGCACTTGCTTTAATAAATGTAATTTCATTATTCACACCCGAGTTTTCTACATTTTTTTCACAATCTTTTTTAGAATAATCCCACATCCCTACCCAATAATCTATTCCGGTCAATACTGCATTCGGATATTTTAGAGCTAATTTAATGATTAATGAAGCATTGCCGCAGCCGATATCAATAATTGATCCATTTCCTGTAAAGTCAATTTGATTCATTATCAAATTATATATTTTATTTTGAATATCTTTTCCTTTTGGTGAAAATTGATAATGTGCGTATAAAAAATAAATTAAAAATATAGCAAATAATACAGAAAAAAAGATAAATATTATACCTATAACAATATTCACTACAAATAGACCGGATAAACTAATAAATATAATTAATAATATACTAATACTAATTATTAATTTCCTTGAAACCCAATTTCCATTATTAACATTCTTATTTTCCACAGGTCTATCCTTAAAATATTTTAAAGTTGTTTACATTTTAGTTAATTATAATATTTAATTTAAGTCAACTTACAATTTTCATACATTATTTATTTTTTGCATTTGAATAATCACAAAATAAATCTGATTTAATATTTTCCCAGATATCTTTAATTGAATTACTGATATCACTCTCTTTATCGTACTCAATAATAGATAATCCATTCACCTGTGCTTTAGTGATTTGTTTATTATAGGGAATTGTGCCTAAAAAATCGATCTGTTTATTATCAACAATTTTTTTTATTTCTTCTGTTTTGTTTGTATTCAAATCATATTTATTGACAATAACACCAGCATTAATATTAAAGTGTCTTGCAACATCGAGTATTCTCAATAAATCATGAATCCCGGATACAGTCGGCTCTGTAACAATAACTGCATAATCTGCGCCGGTTATTGAAGCAATTACAGGGCAGCCTGTACCCGGGGAGCCGTCAATTATTGCATTATTGATGTTGTATTTAACAGCTAATTCATTTTTTTTATTTCTTACAAGAGACACTAGCTTACCGGAATTTTCTTCAGCAATTCCTAGTTTTGCATGGGACATAGGCCCGAATCTTGTTTCTGATATATACCATTCTCCATTAATGTGAGGTATTAAGGAGACTGCTCCATATTCACAAACTAACCGGCAGACCCCGCATCCTTCGCATGACAATTTGTCTACTTTATAAGTATTATTATCATTATCAAATTCTATGGCATCAAATATACATTCCCGAAAACATGCCTCACATAAGGTACAGCGATCCTTGTCAATAACAGCGATTTCACCTCCGGAAAAACTCCCTCTATCTATAATTTCAGGTTTTAATACCAGATGAAGATCTGCTGCATCTACATCACAATCAGAAACAGTGATATTTTTTGCTAATGCACAGAATGCTGCAGTTAATGAAGTTTTTCCTGTACCTCCTTTACCGCTTATAACAACAACTTCTTTAATATTCTTTGAAAAACCCGTATTCTTTTGGACATTGCATTCAATTTTTTGTGCATTATTACCTTCAAAATTACTTTTTTTATTTTTTTGTATAACAGACCTGTCCTGATTAGATATTTTAATTATTTTACTTAAAATTTCTCTAAAAACATCCTTATATTGTGGAAATCTCTCAACGGCAAGATCACCTACAGAATAACATTCTGCTATTTTTCTATCATCAGGAATCTCACCGATTATTTCTAAATTTTCATCATTGCAATATCTTAATAAATCATCATTAATATATTCTGCACGGTTAACTATAACAACAGGCTCCTTATCCATTTCCCTGCACATATCAACAGCCAAACGTAAATCATTAATCCCAAATGGAGTAGGATCGGTTACCAATACACAAACATCGGCATCTTTAATTGTTTCTACAACAGGACAGGATGTACCGGGAGGAGAATCTATTATATTTAATCCTTCACTGATATTTTCTTTTACTTTTTTAATTAATCTTGGAGTCATTCCTCCTTCACCAGTTTCGAGCAATGCATAATGAAAATCAATACTGCCCGACCTGCCGTGTTTAAGTTCTCCAATCTTACGGGGTTTTTCAATAATTGCATCATTAGGACAAACAATTTTACATGCCCCGCAAATATGGCAAAGGTTTTTAAAAATCAATACTTTTTCTTTGATAACTGCAATAGCATTATATTTACAAACTCTTGCACATTCACCACATGCAGTACATTTATCTTTATTCACTTCTACCGGTGATAATAATGTTACATCTTCTTCTTTTTTGATCTCAGGCTTTAAAAATAAATGGCCGTTCGGTTCTTCTACATCACAGTCAAGATAACAGGTCTGAGCTCCCAATTCCTCAGACATCTTTGCAATATTGGTCGAAATAAATGTTTTACCTGTTCCGCCTTTTCCGCTTAATATGGCTATTTTTAAATTCATATTTTTTACTCCAAATTAAAAAATTAAATACTGACTGTTGATTTTAATCCGTTTTAATCATAAGCCTATATAAATAATACAAAAAATTTATTAATTACTTATTTGCTTTAATTACAATAAAAGAACCTTTACCATATCCTTTTTTAACCGGTTCAATATTATTTATTTCTTCCAAAGCCTTAAAAATCGTCTGACAAAAGCTAAAATCTTCAAATCCGGAATTAGTTAAATAATATAAAACTTCTCTTACAGAATAAAAATTGGCATTTTTATAAAATGGATTATTAACTTTATTCTCCTGGTAAATTTTTCCAATAGGACTTTCCTTATCAATAAAACCAACTATAAAAAAACCATCGTGGTTCAATATTCTATAAACTTCATCAAATGCTTTTTTAATATCATCTAAAAAACAAATTGTTGTGACCATTAATGCATAATCAAACATATTATCTGAATAAGGTAAATTTTCAGCTACTCCTTTTATAACTTTAATTCCATGTTTCATTGCTAATTTACCCATTTTATTTGACGGCTCTATCCCATGTTTAATTCCAAGAGGGGATGCAAACCTGCCGCTTCCTATACCGATTTCTACACCATTTTTATCAATTTTTAAAAGTTTCCTTATTGCTAAAAGTTCAGATTGATAAACATAATTATATTTATCAAACCAAGAATCATATTGTTTTGTATATTTCTCAAATGGTTCTATTTTTGCCAAATTATCAACCTAATATAATTCATTTTTCAACAAAATATTCACCTAATGCTTTATAAAAAGTAATGCATGCAAGTATTGCACAATGTTGATGTTCATCAGGCAGCTCTTTTAATTTATCCAATATATATTTTGGGTTAATTGTTAATGCCTCATAAATATCTTTACTAATAATATAATTTACCAATGTCAATCCGCATAACTTAGAAAAAACACATCCTGTTGTCCAAAATTTAACATCAACAATTTTATTATCATCTATAACTAAAAAAAAATCCATCTCATCACCGCAAATTCCTTTTACCCTTGCAAAACAAGTGGGATCATTCATTCTTCCGTAATATGTTTTATCATCAGTTATTTTAATAAGATTCTCACTGAAAGAAATATTCTCCGTATTATATTCATCAGGCATATAAATACCTCACAATATTTATAAATTATATCAACTATAATTTTTTATGAATCCAGAATCCTGCATCAGCTTTTACCATTTTCTGGCCATTCTGCAATAAACTTGCGTAAAGCAACGTAATTATTTCCGATTTATTATCCATAATATTCACAATTATGGTTACTTTACTGTTTATTTTAACAGGTTTTATATATTTAATATTTAAGCGTACAGTATAAGCTTTTACTCCATGCCCAAACAGGCATTTCGTCATAGCAGAATCAATTAATGATGATATCATCCCGCCATGCATTATTCCATCATATCCTTGATATTTTTTATTACAGAAAAAATGCAAAACAAATGAACCATCATCATTAAAATAATATTTTGTATTAAATTCATCAGAATTAAATAGACATTTTTTATGATATTGATTCTGTAATTTTATTAAATTTTTATTATAGTTATTCATGAATATCCTTTATTACTTAAACAATTAGAAATCCTATTTCTTACTCAAGACTAACTATAATCTGATTAAAAAATATTTATATATAGATTATAAATTAACTTCTATTGTCTTATCATTTTGACACCACAATCCGGACATTTAATAGAATAGCATGGTGTTCCTTGAATATGGGAAATTGTCTTTCCACAGGAAGGACAGACACAATTTCCTCCTATTCCTGCACCAGGACGATTCCCATTCATTCGCCCCATGCCTTTTCCTCCTCTATTTCCTAATCCTCTTCCGGTTTTTGCTCCCTGCCCGAAAGGGCCTGTACCATCTCCACCAGGCATATTATTTACCCCCTTTCATCCCAAAATGAGAATCAACAGTAGCATTATCTACAGGCTTGAGTTCTCCATTTTTGAATTTATTTATAACATCTTTAACAATACCGGAAACCCCGGTAATAATTTTAACACCTGCCGCATTTAATGTTTGGAATGCATTAGGTCCTACATTGCCGGTCAGGACAACTTCAGCGCCATATTTACTGATTAATTGCCCGGATTGAATCCCTGCACCGCCTGCTTCATTTGCATGTTTATTTGCAACCACCTCAAAATCCATATTATCTGTTTCTACAAATATAAAATAAGTGCATCTTCCGAATTTCGGGTCAACCTGGGATTCCAAACTATCACCAATTGAAGTAATACATATCTTCATATAATTCTCCCTTATATATTATATTTTAACTAAGTTAATGATTATGTCCTTCTCCTCCATGATCACATTGATCTTTATCTAAGCCATATCCTTTACCGGCTCCCGGGCTGCATAAACTTATTCCACCTGTTAATACATCTTGCTCAATTTGATTAATCACATCCTCAATTTTACCTGTAATTCCCAATATTGCCTTAATACCGTATTCGTCAAAAAGCATCTGAGCTCTTGCTCCCATACCGCCGGTAATGATAAAATCAACATCTTTTTCATTCAAAAATTGAGGTATTAATCCGGGAGAATGCCCCGGATTATCTACTTTTACAACATTGCTTTTTTTACCATTAATAATATCGATTATAGTAAACTCCGGACATCTTCCGAAATGCTCGGAGACAAAACCATTATCCGTCGAAATCGCATATTTCATTTATTACTCTCCTTTTGTTAGTTTCTTTAAATCATCGTTTTTATCTTCATTAATCACTTTAATATTATTTGGATCAATTTTATTATTATTATTTTTATTAGAGAAAAAAATCTTTAATGTATTCTTTATTAGACTATTCTCTTTTTTTAAATCTTTAATTATAAAAAAACCGATAGAACTAATTATTCCTGTAATTAATGAAGCTTTGCCCATTTTAAATCTAAACCGATTTTTCATTTTAATTCTCTTTTTATATAAATTTTTCTTAACATATCAATCATTCTTGCTTCTCTAATTCTTGAATTCGCTTATTTATAGCATCAATACTGTCCTGCATATATTTAGATTGATTTTTTAAAATCTCAACTTCATTTTCCGGAGTAATACCTGTACCATACTGCTGATAATTATATTGCGGATAATAATAATTAACCCCTGCCCAATTACGAAAACCGCGGCCTCTGCCTCTGCCAAAAAAACGGCCTATACCTCTATTAAAATTATTTAAAAATCCAGGAACATTAAAACCTGCACAAAACCCTGCAGAACGCCCTGTCATAGGTCCAAATCCATTTGGCCCAGTTCCATCTCCTCTTGGCATATTAAACCTCCTTCTTATATTTTTTTATATTAAGCTTTAAAAATTAAAGCCTTTATATCTATTTCTTCTTCTTCCAAAACAATTCATTTTATTCCTGCATACTCCAGGTAATAAATATTTTTTTAAATAAATTTTACCATTCAAGTAAGCATATAATACTTCATCTATTCTGCCGCAGATCCATGGCATTACCATAATATTATTTGACTCAATCATTCTTAAAAATTCATTACTTACAGCACCGCATATCATAAGCTCAATTTTATTTACTAAGAGTATTTCTATTTTCTTGTATAAATTATTACCGGAAAAATTAACTATATATCTGGATTTTTCCTGATTGTTTTCTATTGAAAAAACTGTCAACAAATTATTGTTATCTGTTACTACAGACAACCTGTCTTCTTTAACCGGCATAGCTATATTCATTCTATTGATTAATATGCAAAAACAATGCCAATAAAATAATAAATCTGTAATTAACCTGATATCAATAATTTAAAAGTATTTTACAAAAATTATAAAAATGTTTTATATTGCATAATGAAATGTTATTTATTTTAATATATTGCATAATGCAAAATTATTTGACATTTTTAATACCATATTTATTCATTTTTCTCCACAAAGTAGTATAATCAATACCTAATTCTTTTGCGGAAATTTCCTTTTTATTTTTATTTCTCTTTAAAGCATCCATGATCATCTCTTTTTCCATGTCTTCTAAAGTCATACTTTTTTTACTGATGATAGTATTAATATCTTTAATAAGATACTCCGGAAGATGCTTTATTTGTATCATGTCATGTTTGCATAGGATAAAGGCATGCTCTATGATATTTTTTAATTCTCTCACATTGCCCGGAAAATCATAATGCATTAAGAGGCTTAAAGCATCATTTTCCATTCCTGTTATTGTTTTGTTATTAATTTTATTATATAATGTTATAAAATGATTAATTAATAAAGGAATATCCTCGAGTCTTTTCTTTAAAGAAGGTATCTTAATCTTAACAACATTTATCCTGTAATATAAATCTTCACGGAATTCCCCTTTCTTAATCAGCTCTTCCAAATTTCTATTCGTTGCAAAGATAAATCTTACATTTGCTTTTTCCGTTGCAGTCCCCCCAAGAGGTTCATATTCCTTTTCCTGAATGACTCTTAAAAGTTTCACCTGAAATGCAGGGCTGATTTCACCGATTTCGTCTAAAAACAATGTTCCTTTTTCAGCTAAAGCCAGTCTGCCTGTTTTATCTTTTACAGCTCCGGTAAATGCACCTTTTTTATAACCAAACAATTCGGACTCCAATAAATTATCGGGCAATGCCGATAAATTAACGGCAATAAACGGACTCTTTTGTCTCGTACTTATGTTATGAATTGCTTTTGCAAATAATTCCTTGCCGGATCCGTTAGGCCCCTCAATCAATACATTGCTATTGCTTTCTGCAATCTCGGGTAAAATTTCAAAAATTTTTCTGATATGATTATTTTTACTTACAATATCATTAATCGTATATTTTTCCTGCAGTTCCTTTTTTAGCTTTTCAATTTGAGTAAGATCCCTGAAGGTTTCGACACCGCCTATAAATTTGCCCGATTTATCTTTTAAAACCGCCGTACTTATACTTATGGGCATTTTTGTACCGTCTAATGTTATTATCCAAACTGTTTTATTGATTATTGCCTTCGAAGTTTTTATAGTAGACTTTAGTGCGCATTCATTCTCACAGATATTGGCTTTAAACACATCACAGCACCGTCTTCCTAAAGCATCCTTCCTGGGAATACCTGTTATCTTTTCCGCTGCCTTATTAAAAAAGGTTATTAAATAATTATTATCTACTGTAAATAAACCGTCAGATATGCTGTCAAGTATTAATTGAATATCATCTGATATTTTATTAGTATCCATGATTAGTTTAGATTATATCAAAATATTGCAAAATGCAAGATAAAAATATCTGATTAATATCATTCCCCCAGATATGTAGCTTTTACTTTAGGATTATTTAACAGATTACTGCTTTTATCATGCATTACAATATTGCCGGTTTCCATAACATATCCTCTATTGGATATTTTTAAAGCCATCTTTGCATTCTGCTCTATTAAAAATATCGTGACTCCGTCTTCTTTATTTATTTTCTTTATAATATTAAATATATCCTTAATTATTAAAGGAGCCAAGCCCAGCCCGGGTTCATCCAATAAAAGCAGTTTCGGATAATTCATTAAACCGCGTGCAATTGCAAGCATCTGCTGTTCACCGCCCGATAAGGAGCCCGCTTTCTGATTTTTCCTCTCAACCAATATGGGAAATAACTCATATACTTCATCAAGCTTTTTCTGCTTTTTATTTTTATCTTTTATTAAAAAAGCACCCATTTCGAGATTTTCAAGCACAGTTAAGTCTGAGAATACCTCACGTCCTTCAGGCACCAATGATATACCTAATGATGATATCTTATCAGGGGCTACGGCATCCTTAAAAAATAATTTTTTAAAAATACCGCCATCCTGTTTTATGTTTTTTGCAATTATTCTATTGTCAAATATTATCTCTCCATTGCTTAAAGGTTCCAAACCTGTAATTGCTTTTAACAGTGTTGATTTCCCTGCTCCGTTTGCTCCTATTAAAGAAACGATTTCATTTTGATTTATATATATATCTATATCATTAAGGGCCTTTATATTTCCATATCTTACTTCAATATTTTTTACTTCCAATAACCTCATTCTTCTTTCCCTAAATAAGCTTCAATAACTACAGGATCATTTTGTATTTTATTTGGAGTTCCTTCTGCAATTTTTTTCCCGTAATTTAATACAATTACTTTTTGAGATATATTCATTATAAGCTTCATATCATGTTCTATTAAAAAGATAGTAATGCCTAATTCATTAATCTTAGTAATTAATTTCATTAATTCATCAGTTTCTTTCGGATTTAAACCTGCTGCCGGTTCATCCAGAAAAAGTATTTCAGGATCCGTTGCCAATGCTCTTGCAATCTCCAGTTCCTTCTGTCTTCCGTAAGGTAAGTTTTTTGCAAGCTCATCATGAAAATTATCAAGATTAAAAAAACTAAGCCATTTTTTAGATGTCCTGTAAATATCATTTTCTTCTTTTTTTATATTAAAAAAACCTATTAAAGCATTTAAAGACCTGTTATTTGAGAATGATATATGCGAAGATTTAAAATGCCTGCCTATCATTATATTTTCCAGTACCGTCATTTCTTTAAATAATCTGATGTTTTGAAAAGTACGCGCAATACCGCATCTGGTTATTTTATAAGGAGAAACACCGGTAATATTTTTTTCATTAAAGAATACCATACCGCTTGTAGGTTTATCAAGACCGGTAATATTATTAAATAAAGTCGTCTTTCCGGCTCCATTTGGACCTATTAAACCTGTTATAGATCCTTTCTCGATACAAAGATCCACATCATCAAGGGCGACAACTCCACCAAATTCCTTCCTTAATTTTTTTGTATAAATAAGAGTCAAAATTATCTACTCCTTATAAAAAAACTTTTTCTTTTAATAATTCTCTCAAAATCAGGCTTTTTTCTTCCTAATAATCCCTGCGGTCTGAATATCATCATTAACACAAGTATCAAACCGAAAATTATTTGATTAAATTGAGGAGGTATAAAGGGAATATTTAATAATTGAGGAATATAATATGCAGGCACTACTATTAATGCACCCAGTATAGAAGCAAAATTGTTGCCCATCCCTCCAAGCACAACTATACATAATATCATTATAGATATATTAAATGTAAAATTACCGGGAGATATTGATAAAAAATATATTGAAAAAAGGCTCCCTGCTATACCTGCAAAAAATGCTCCGATTGCAAATGAAAATACTTTATATTTTGTAATGTTTATTCCCATAGAGACTGCGGCGATCTCATCCTCCCTGATGGCTTCCAATGCCCTGCCGAATCTTGATTTAATAATCTTACTTATAAATGCATATGTTAAAACAAGAAAAATTAATATTAATAAAAAATAAATTACCTTTGATAAAATACCTGCATCTTTCGGCATTAATCTATAGTTAAATATTTTTGCAGTCGGTATATCATGTATACCTCTTGCACCTCTTGTTAATGACTCCCAATTAATTATAATGTTAACAACAATTTCTCCAAAACCAAGTGTAGCAATTGCCAGATAATCGCCTTTTAAACGTAATGTTGGAAGCCCTATGATAATACCAAAAAAAGAAGCCAATATCCCTGATAATAAAAGCACCAATAAAAAATCAGCATTAAATTTTGTCATAATTATTGCAGTAGTATAAGCACCGATTGACATGAATGATGCATGACAGAGTGACAACAACCCCGTATACCCTGCAATTAAATTTAAACTTAATGACAATATACAAAATAAACAAATATAGATAAGTACTATTATTAATAAATTTAACACTATTTAAACCTTTTCTCTTACATTTTTTCCCAGAATGCCGGAAGGCTTTATTAATAATATCAAAATAAGCATGCTAAAAGCGACCATATGCTTTAATCCGAGAGGTATACCTGTTATTGATTTACCGAAAATACTATAAATAGATACTACCAGGATTTCAAATAATCTAAAACCAATTGTTTCTAACAATCCAAGAAGTAATCCGCCCAGCATTGCACCGGTAATATTACCGATGCCTCCTATTACGGCAGCAATAAACGCTTTTAATCCTATTAATAAACCCATTGTTGATTTAGCCTTATAATCCAGGGCATATAATATCCCAGCAACAGCAGCCAGTGAAGAGCCTATTGCAAAAGTTAGACTTACAATAAAATCAACATTAATCCCCATCAGTGCAGCTATACGTTTATTCTCACTCGTTGCTCTCATTGCCTTGCCTAATTTAGTTTTATCAATAAAAAACTTTAATATAACCATTAAAAAAAGTGATACTATAATAGTAAGGATATGGGTAGGGGTAATGGATATACCAAATAAATTAAAAGGATCATTATTATAGGGATAAGCAAATCTTTGATCTTTAGTACCAAAAATAATTTGTGCTAAATTTGTTAAAATTATAGAAACACCTATAGCACTTAATAATGGAGCAAGCCGGGAAGCATTCCTTAGCGGTTTATAGGCTATTTTTTCTATTACAACTCCTAATAAACCGCTTGATATCATAGCTATAATAATTGAGATTATAAAAAAAACAATTATCATCATACCGGAAGTTGCGGTACTGCATAAAACATTATATACAGCAAGACTGATAAATGTACCGACCATCAAAATCTCGCCATGTGCAAAATTGATAAATTTTAATATCCCGTAAACCATAGTATAACCAAGAGCAATCAATGCATATATTGCTCCCAGTGTGAGACCGTTTATTAAATGCTGCAATAATTCCTGTAAAGATAAATTAAACATTATAAATCCATTATATGTTATTCTACTTTCACCAAATTATTATTTTCAATTTTATAAACACCTAATTGCTTATAGTCTTTATTTTCAGAAATGCTGATACCTACATTTTTTAAAGCATCGCCGTTATCTAAGAATGAAATATTGCCTGATACACCTTTATATCCTTTTGTATTTGCAACATATTTCTGTATTATGTCCCTATTTATTTTTAATTTTGATCTATCCTTTTCATTAAGATCATAATATGCTTTTTCGACTGCATCTATCAAAATTTTTGCACCGTCATATGAATTAAGACTGAAACTGTCCGGTTTTTCTCCCCATTTTTTAAAATATTTATTTTCAAATTCTTCTTTTAAATTGTTTACTCCGGTTTTTTCATTAGGAGGACCGGAAAAAACAATGCCATTAGCAAGATTACCGGCAAGTTTAAAAATTTCCGGATTGGTAAAACCATCGGCACTCAACATTTTAAGATTAATATCAAGCTGCTTTGCCTGCTCAAGTATTTGAGCAATTTCTGATATGTAATTAGGTATAAACAAAGCTTCAGAGTCCGTTTGTTTAATTTTTGTAAGCTGGGTTTTAAAATCATTGTCATCCTGAACAGCAGACTCTACAATTGTAATTACCCCGCCCTCATTTTCAAATACTTTTTTAAAATCCTCAGCTAAACCTTGACTGTAATCATTTTTAATATGCAGGACAGCAATCCTTCTTAATCCCATTTCATTAAAAACATATTTTGCAAAAACAATAGCCTGCAATTCATCACTTAATACATTCCTGAAGATGAATTTCCCTTTGCTTGTCAGTGCTTTATGTGTTGCAGAAGGCGAAATCATAACAATCTTTGCAGTTTCACATTTTGGAGCAATAGACAATGAGGTCCCGCTAAAAACTGCTCCGACAATCCCCCAAACCTTATCTACGCTGGCAAGTTTTTCAATTGCCAGATTTGCTTTATCCGATTTACCCTCTGAGTCCATAGGAATAAATTTTATCTTTATCCCGTCAATACCGCCTGCTTCATTTTTTTCCTCAACTGCAATTTTAATCGCCTGAGTCATCAATTTACCGTAATTTGCGGCATCTCCTGTTAAAGGACCGATAAAACCAATATTTATAGTCTTCTCCCCGCAGGAAAAAAGAATGATTGCTATTATAATTAAGAAAAATACTGATAACCTTTTCATATTAATATGTCCCCCATTCAAATATAAAATTTTACTTTAATGATAAATTTTATAATTTTTTATATTAAATTATATAAAAAATAATATTTAATCTGTCAATAAATTAAAATCATTTTAACTTAAATAATTGTAATACATATTTTTTATCCATAAAAAAATATGTAAATAAAATATCACTGAAATTTGATTTTCATGTTTCAAGTGTTATAATAAATTATAAAAAATGAGTAATTTTATGAATAATAATAAGAAAAGATCATTAATAATTTACTTAATACCTTTAACATTTTTTATTATATTTATAATTATATCCTGTCCAAACATTCCTGATAATGATGACACAAATAATGAGAGTATTTATACAAACAATAAATTTGAGCCAAAAGGAGACAGATTATTAGGTATAGAAGTCTCGACAGCAAGTGATGATGATTATATACATGCTTATAATAAAGCTGATGAATTAGGTATTAATTTTGTTCACTTTTCTATTGGGTGGAATAATCTGGATACTACAACGGATACCAGTCCCAATGATTATGTATTAATAGATCCAAATAACTATATACAAACACTTGATGCATTTTATTCAATGAATAATAAAGATGTATATTTAACAATTTTAGGTCCTTTAAATACCTGTGTAAGGAACATGCCGGCTGATTTAATCAACAGGGAGCTTGATGATCCTGATGTAATTAATAGATTTAAAGTTATGCTGGATTTCCTGTTGCCCCTTCTTAATAATGTAGACTTAACAGGTCTTATAATAGGCAATGAAGTTGATATTTATTTAAAATCCCATCCGGGAGAAATCAATAATTTTAAAAATTTCTTTATTGCCGTCAAAAACCATGTAAAAACGATAAATCCTGATCTTTTAGTAAGTTTTACAACAACACTGATTGGAGCAGCAGTAAACTTAAAAGATGATTTATTATTATTAAACCAAAACAGTGATTTTATAAGCTTAACATACTATCCCTTAAATCCTGATTTTACGGTACAAAGCCCCGGTGTCGTTAAGAATGATATAAAACAGATATGTGATATTTATGATAAAGATATATACTTTCAAGAATGCGGATATCAGACCAGTGAAGAATGTTTAAGCAGTGAAAAATTGCAGAGTGATTTTATAAAAGAAGTTTTTTTAAGCTGGGATACATATAAAAATAAAATAAAAGCAATATCATTTTATCAATTGACTGATTGGAAGCCGGAATATATTACTGCTTATTTAAATGAACAAAATCTGGGAAATAACACAAAATTATTTGAATATATCAGGACAATCGGATTAAGGACATATCCTGATACCGGCACGGATAAAATGGGTTACTTAACTTTAAAAAAAGAAGCATCTATTAGGGGCTGGTAGTTTTTACCCCCAGATTCTTGTATTAAGATTTAATTCATCAACAATACTTACTGCAGTTAAAAGATCTTCATAGTATTCCCTAATCATATTAAAATCAAGCAATGTTTTAAAAAGCCTGGGCTCAAAAAGATTTTTAGTATAAGAGATCGCAACAAAAATTTGATTTTGCAAAAAAGAAAGAAAAATTTGTTTATTTGTTTTATTTTTATAATCTAATATTCTTTTCATCAAACTTGTAGATAATATATATCTTGCCTCAATCTGATCGTTTCCATAAACAACAAAAACTTTTTCAAAATCCGGATCTTCCATTTTTATAAGTTCACCCCGTCCCTTATTCCATGACTGAAAAAGATTGCCCAATAGATTACCAAACATCTTCTGTGCTACATCAGGGAGCACATAAGTTTCACCCTTAAATTTTTTATTAAAAGTAGCAATAAAAAAAAGTCCTTTAAAAATTGTATGCCAATGGGTCTGCGTAGTACCGTTGCTGCTTCTGGATTGTGTTTTATATTCGGAATGAATCTCTGAAAAAACAAGGTCAGTTTTGCCGAGTTTTCCGTATACAAGATCATCCCCTGTATATCTGTCAGGATTCCTTCTGAATATTTTACTGGACATATATGTCTGCATAGAAATACAGTTATTAGGTTTATAATTTAAGTTGTCATCAATAAATTTTATTATCCTATAGATTACTTTATCCTTGAAACTGCTAACATAACCCTTTGTTATTTTACTGTATAAAATTATCCATAAAATAATAACCGGTATACCGACGATCAATACAAAAAAACTGAAAATAAAAAATAAAACAGCGCAGAGGCCTATACCTAACCCGCATAATATATTTAATAAAACAACCTTGTTTACTATTTTCTTTCTTTCATCCTCTAAAGATATTAAATCATTTTTTAGTGTCGAATCATAAAAAGCTTTTAATTCTTCAATCGTCTTCATCATATTACTCATTAAAAAGTTTATTTACATTAATATTTTTTCTTTCGGATTCATCAATCTCAAAAACAGCTTTTCTTTTATAACCAATCATACCTGCAACAATATTTGTAGGAAACATCTCAACAGAATTATTATAATCCGTTACAGCTGCATTATATGCACGTCTTGCAGCGGATATCTGCTCTTCAACTTCATTTAATGTAGATTGCAGATGTAAAAAATTTTGATTGGCTTTTAAATCAGGATAATTCTCAACTGCTACCATGATACCGCCTAAAAGTTTACCCATCTTCGAATCCAGCTGCATTTTTTCCTGTTCACTCAAAGAACCGCTTACAGCTTTTGCCCTTAATTCTGTAATTTGTGTTAATACTTCTCTTTCATGTTTCATATATGTTTTTACTGTTGAAACAAGATTAGGTATAAGATCATATCTTTTCTTTAAAAGAGCATCAATACTTCCATAAACATTTTGAACCTGATTCTTTTTTCCTACAAGTGTATTATACATAATAATGAAAAACATTAATAAAAAGAAAACAGGAATACCGATTATTGCAATAATAATATACATATATTTCTCCCATAAAATAATAAAACAATAATAAGATTATAAAAACTATTAATAAAATTGTCAAACAACAATAATAAAATAATAATTTTTATGATATATTAAACATAAATTTTATTGATTATTAAAAAAATATTATTTATTTTAAAACAAATGCTAATTTTATTAAAAATATAAGAAGGAAATAAATTATGAGAGGTATTATATGTTATTATTCTATTACAGGTAATACAAAACTTGCATTTAATTATATTGCAAAAAAATTAAGCGGTATAACATTTGATTATTATGATATTACTAAAGAAAAAAATTTAGATTTACATAAATATGATATTGTGGGCTTTGCAACATTTACTGACGCATGGGAGCCGCCCTTATTATTTAAAAATTTTATAAATAACCTCCCCCAGCAAAATAACAAATTGGCCTTTTTATTAAATACATACGGATTTATATCAGGTAAAACCTTAAGAACAATGAATAAACTGGTTGTAAAAAAAGGTTTTATAGTATTAAACGGACATTCTCTTCATACACCGGAAAATTACCCGCCAATGATTAAAACGGGACATGGCTTTGAAGACAGTCCAAATGAAAAAGAGATGTATGCATATAATAAATTTATTACCGAATTATCTTATCAAATAGATAAATTTATTAAAAAAAAAGAAATCAGCAAGAAAAAAATTAAGATAGGATTCTTTAATTCTATTTTACCTAAAATGCCACAAAGTACAATACATGGCAGGATGGGAATAAAAGCAGTTGATGAAAATTTATGCACCGAATGCGGATTTTGTGAAAAAAACTGCCCTTATAATGCCATAACATTAAATCCTAAACCGGTATTTGATAACAGCAAATGTAATTACTGCTGGGCATGCTATAACAAATGCCCTAAAAAAGCTGTTTATACAAGCAAGTATAAAAATATAGCCCATTACCCAAGACCCAAGGCAAAATTGGAAAAGAAATTAAGTGTTTATTAGAGAATCAAACTCATTATATAATTTTTCATCATAATTTTTAATAAATTTTAATATTTTATTTTTCCATTTAAAACCTTTTTAATTTCATTTAGTTTATTCTTAATGTCTCTAATTTCCTTTTCTATTTTTTTTCTCTCTTTAATTTTTTTATTTAATTCCTCAACTTTCGGTAGTGAGTTTTTACCAATATATTCATATTAGACTTTATTGCCTTTACGATAAGCAAGATAGCAGCAATCATGATTTTTTATATTTTTTACAGAAATCGGTCCTTTAGGCAGAAGTAATAATTCTTGATTAAATTCACTTAATAAACTATTAAGCCTATTATACTCATCCTCTAAAATATTTTTCAATATACTCATAATAATTTACTCTATATTAGTTACCTAACTTATATTAAATAATTATACTGTTGTTAGGTATCTTTATCAAATATTTTATTAACCAGCAATAACCGTTATTTTTATAATAGGTTAGGTAACAGTATATTTTAAAAAACCAGATAAAAAAGAAAAAAATCCAGATGAACTTTTATAATCTTAATAATTCTTAATCTATTCAATCCTCTTACTTAGTGCTTTTTTTGCTATATAAGTTACATATAAGGTTACAGCAGCTGTTGCAATAAATCCTACACCTAAAAATATCCAATCCTTCAAACCTTTTTGATTTACACCAAGAGTAGCAAGATCCTTTGTCAATGAACCTATATAAACATACATAATTGTACCGGGTATCATACAAATCCATGTGGGGATTATATATGCCCAAAAATTAATCTTTGTTAATCCATAAGCATAATTTAAAAAAACATAAGGAAATAAAGGTGATAACCTTGTTAAACCTACAATCTTCCAGCCCTCTTTTGCAACTGCATTATCAACCGCCGTAAATCTTGGATTTTTTTCAATTTTTTTTTCCACCCATCTTCTAGCAAAATATCTCCCTATTAAAAATGATGCCGCTGCACCTAAAGTTGAGCCTATTGATGTATAAACAGATCCCTTAATGATACCGAATAAAAATCCGGCACCAAGAGTCAATACAGCACCCGATATAAAAGATACAGCAGATATAATATAAATACAAATATATACAACCGGAGCCCATAAACCGAAACCATTAATCCAATCCAATATTCTTATTAAAAAATTATTTATATATAAAGAAATCTTGAAGTACTTATTTATTATAATAAATCCGGTAACAATAATTACTAAAATTAATAATTTAACCAATAAGCTATATATCTTTTTTACTTTAGAATTACTTTCTTCTTCCATTACTATTTCCTTTATTTTTTTCTCCTGAACTTACCAATTATTTTTATAAAAATATTATCCATAATTTTATCAATATAAGCCTTTTTTCCCATCTGTCTTGTAATATCTGCATAAGTCGGATAAGCATGTATAACAGATTGAATGTCGGAAAGCTTATGTCTAAGACTTTTTAAAATTTGCGCTTCATGGATTATATCACCGGCATTTTGACCAAGATAATGAGCCCCTAAAATTTCACCATTTTTTTTACAAATAATTTTACCTAACCCGTTTTCTGTATTATCCGTTACTGCTCTATCTATATTATTATATCCCCATTTATAAACTCTGATATTCTTACCATATTTATTTCTTGCTTCATCTTCCGTTAATCCCAAATGAGCCAACTCCGGATCGGTAAAGGTTACCCATAAAACATTATTATAAGAAACTTTCTTTTTAAATGGCAAGAAAGCATTCATTACAGCAATTACTGCCTGGTATTCTGCCATATGACTAAACTGATATGGACCAACAACATCACCGCATGCATAAATATTTTTAGCTGTTGTTCTTAATGTCTTATCAACAATAATACCTTTTTTGTTAACCTTTACCTGGGCATTCTCAATATCCATACCTTCAATATTAGCTTTTCTTCCAACTGCTACAAGAATGGTGTCTGCAGTCAGAATTGTTTCATTATTATTTTTATCAGTTACAGTCAATATTATCTTCTTATTCTTTTCTGATAATTTTACAGCTTTTGTCTTTGTTAAAATTTTTAAACCCTCTTTCCGTAAATTTTCATCAAGAATAACGGCAAGCCCTTTATCTTCTTTATATAAAATCCTGTCAAGCATCTCTACAACGGTGGTTTCAACACCAAGCCTGTTTAAACTCTGGGCAAGCTCAATCCCTATTGCACCGCCGCCTAATACTATCATTGATTTAGGAAGATTTTTTTGATTAAAAAAATCTTCATTGGTAAGATATTTTATTTTATTAATACCCTCAATCGGCGGGATAAAAGGAGAACTACCGGTAGTAATTATGAATTTATCAGCACTTAAAGTTCTTCCTTTAATCTTAATTGTATGATTATCTGAAAATACCGGATTCCCAAAATATACTACTATACCAGATTTTTCTAAAACATCTGCCTTATGCTCTTTTGCCACTTTCTTAATTATATTCTGTGGATAACCGATTGCATTTTTCTGATTGATTTTCATATTTTCAGGGATATTAATACCGTAATTTTTTAAATTTCTTATTTCATTAAAAGCTCTTGCTGCTTTTATAAATGCTTTACTGGGAATACACCCGGAATTAGTGCATTCCCCTCCCAATTTATTTTTTTCTATTAAAGCAACTTTTTTACCAAGGCCTGCTGCCAGTTTGGATGATACAAATCCGCCGGATCCGCCGCCTAGTATAATCATATCATAATCATACTTTTTACTCAAAATAATATCCTTTTAATCTATTCAAATATTTATTTACTTTATTTAATTCTATTTTTTTATTTTTACAAAAGGAGTGATAAACATTCCCCGTATATCCTGCCATTTTTTTGCTTCAAATTCCTTAAGCCCAAGATTGATCTGTATCGGATATATCCTTCTTTTAAATGTTCTAAAAATCCTGTCCCATAATGATGTTGTTGTAGAATAATTAGAATCGGTTTCAAACTGGTTCTGAGAATGATGAACCCTGTGCATATTAGGCGTTACTATTATATGCATTAATAAGTTATCAATTTTCTCGGGTAAATTAAAATTGCTGTGATGAAAAATTGTTGAAATATTTAAGACAATCTCATAAATTATAAGAATCTCTAAATTTAGACCTATGATTAATATTACAGGAATCCTTAAAATAGTTGAAATTATTATCTCACCAGTATGAAATCTTAATGCTGATGTTGAGTCCAAATCATTATCGGAATGATGCATCCTGTGAAATATCCATAAATATTTAACTTTATGATTTAAAAAATGCCAGAAATACATCCATAGATCAAATAAAATAAATCCGATTATAAATTCTATAAAAAAATAAAAAGGTAATAAATTCAGCAATCCTATAGAATGCTCTTTTGATAATTTAAAGATATAATTCAGCGGATATTTAAAAAGTAAAAATATTAATAAAAAATTAAAAACAGCAAAAATAAGATTATATGCATCATGAATTATTTTCTTCTTTAATTTAATACCTTTGAAAAATGGAAAAAAATATTCAAGCAAGAAAAAAATAATTAATGCAAATACTAAAATAATAACCTTGATATAATTCATAATAATTTTTAAAAGGATTAAACAATTTATATAAGATAATAATTTGATACAAACAATATCTATTTATTATAAATAAAAAGGAATAAATAAACAATTAATTTTTTCAATAAAATTTATAAATTATTAATTTATATTTATTATGATAAATAAAAAATTTATTATTATTATATACTTTATTATGGGAGAATCATATGAATAAAACAAATAAAATAATTATTATTTTTTTAATTATAATGTTTCTTATGTTACAAACAAATGCTTACAATACAAAAAAATACAATAAATTTAAATCAATAGAAGAAATAATTGAGATAATAATAGATATTTTCCCGGAAAGTTATGAAGAATTTATGACTGTAACATACTCAGTCAGCGGCAACAGGCTTATTCCTGATGAAGCTACATTCCTGATACCGTCAAAATATTTTGATGATTATCTTACAGATAAAGAACTTGACAAGAGACTGGATAAAGTAATGCAGAAGTTAGGTTTTAGAGATAAAGCTTGTGCTCAAATAGAATACGGCAATGAAGAGGAATACTCATGGCTTGCATGGGAAGACAGAATAGTAAGAAAAATTACAATAAAATTTTTTATAGAATGTTAAAAAGCAAAGTTTTTTTTATTGATTTTTTTTAATTGATTGGTTAAAGTGCTTAATAAAGATATAAATGAAAAGGATTTAGATATTGAAAAAAACAATACTTTTTTTATTAATACTATTATTATTTTTAAATTACTCTGCAACTGCAAAAGAAGATAAAGATGAACAAAAATCATCAATAAAATTGGATATATCGATAAATAAAGAAGAACTATTAGTAGATGAAGGATTCATTATTACTTTAAAATTTTCAGTTGAAGGAAAATCAAATAATAATTCAGCAGGCCCGGAAATAGATGAGATCCCAAATGATAATCCGGATATATCCATTAAACTTATTGGTACATCTTCCAGTATAACAATAGTTAACGGTAAGGTTTCAAAAACAAATATTTATAATTTTTATGTATTGATAAAAAAACAGGGAAATTATGAAATAAAACCTTTTATAATAAAATATCAGGGTAAAAAATATAAAACAGAGTTATTAAAAATTGAAGTAATACATAAAATACTTATATAAAATACTTTGCAAAATTATAAAAAATTGGTAATATCCACAAAATAATAAATATTAAATCAAAAAATAATTATGGAAAAAATAGAAGTTAGGATAAGTCCAAAATCTACAGGTGCATGCCCAATTTGCAAAAACAGATATGATTGTAAAATTCTTGATAATATAATACATGCTGCAAAAAAAACCGCGAAATCAAAAAGCGACAATGTCTTAGAAATGGAAATAGTAATTTACAGATGCCCTGATTTTATGGAAAAAGATTAATCTTTATAGTATCTTTCTTTAAATTCCGTCATTCTCTTTCTGTTTAATCCAAGATCCGAATAACCGATCCTGGAAGCAGATCTAAAATGTATTAATTTATTTTCTTCATCAATATAAAACTCTACATCATCTACAAATTTCATCTTTTCTGTCCTGTATTCTACATGCAGATAATTATCTTCCTCCTTTATTATTGTAGTTCTTGCCATAGATTTTACAACTCTAATAATCTTTTCCATTACTTCTTTCTTTGTACCTGTATATTTAATAGGATCCATATAATGCTCTTTATCATCCTTTGGACTCTGAGTAGATATACAATTAGGACTACTGGGGCATTTTTTAAACCTGCCGTCTTTAATACCAAGATCACTGCTTTTTGTACTGATACAGGAGAATGCAATGAATACTACTGATAAAATTATAATAATTATTAAAATATAAAAAACTTTCATATTAAACTCCAATTATATCCAGTATAGGATTAAATCATATAAAATAATAATATATTAAGTCAATACAAAAATGATAAAAATTATTATAGTTTTATTTTTCCATAATAACTTATATTCAAATAGAGCATCTATAGGTTTTTTACTACTTCTAGCAGATAAATTTTTTATCAGCCGTAATTCCGCATGAAACTTCAATACAATTTGTAAAGATAAAGAGGTAATTCATTCAGAATAATTATAATAATATTAATGTATTAATATTTGTAAATTACAATAAAAAATCTTACCTAATAAAAAAAAATATTGTATATTCAACACCCTTTAATATTATTTTGGAGAATTACATAATGTCAAACAATAAAAAAATAGAAGTAATTTCTAATATAGAACAAATACATTTTTTCAGCAAGGTAAGTGAAAAAGAACGGCCTCCTGTCAGTCCAATACCTACAGAAACCCGTGAACTTGCAAGAAGATCATTGGAGGATTTAAAATTAAATATAGAAAGATCAAAACAAAAAGCAAAAGAAACCGGAGCTGATATAGAATTAGACGGATCAAGATTATCAGGGATAAAATCCGGTGATATATGGATAATTAATGAAGATGGGATTAAAGACAGAAGGTTTGAAAAAAATGACGGTTTATTAGAAGGATTATTACAAAGAAGGACCGAAAGAGTAGCTGATCCCGATAAGGATATAGAATTGGATTTGTTATTAAAGGTATTATCTTATGCTCAATGGGCTCCTAATGCTACAAATGAGCAGCCGACTAAAATAATGATATATAAAAAAGACCACCCTTCAATGTCCAAAATCGGCGAAGTTATGCATGAAGCTCTTCATAATAAAATACTGCCTAATATAAATATAAAAAATTATATAATAAATAAAAAAACCGAGAATCCCAATTTTCTCCCGGAAATATCTTTAAAAGAACTTATTGATATGTCAGATGACGAATTTAATAAAAAAAAATTTGAAGATATGCCTGCCCCCTTAAATGAACTCCCTCAAACAGAAGCGAAATTAATTGAAAGAAATAAAATAGTAAAAGAAGAAGGCAAATACTATATAAAAGAAGCAAATAATAAAAAAGGAAGAGAATTTACAATGTCGGATCTTTTACGTAATGATAAAGTTTTTACAGCAGGTATGGGTAAATTCTTTTTAAAATTTAAAAATACACATCCATATTTAATTGTAGTATTCCGAAAATGGCATTATACATCATTAATGACTGAAACCCTTTATAAATATGGCATTAAACTGCCTGATGTTGGAGAAGAATTCATTGATGCAGGTTTTTATACAGATTACCTGGCTTTAAGCGCAAGGGGATTCGGGCTATCCGGTGTAGTAAAAACAGGACCGATGGATCTTGCCAAAGATGAATTAACAGAGCTGTTCATAGAAGATTTAATAAACCAGGAAAATAATTTACAAGCTATACTAAATGAAGATAAAACATTAAAAGAATCATCTGTTGATCTCTTAAACAAAGAGATAGATAAAATAAAATTACTGAAAAACGGTTTAAAATACGGACTTGAAGCAATGAGATGTAAAGAACAAAACAGATCTTTTAGAGAACAGCTGCTTGTTGCTCTAAAAAGAGGAGAAGTTTATGTACCTGCTACTTTTTTCCAACTGGGATATCCATTACCAAAACTGGAGGAAAGAGTAATGGACCCAAGACAGGGGAAAAATCCTTTAGATGATATGCTGATTTTTTTAGAGGAATAATTAATAGTATATACAAATTACTATTTTAACATCAAATCAAACTGTTTCTAAACAATTAAAAATATTATTCACCGCGTACTTTTATTTCGATAGATGATATCTGAGTAATATCAATAAAAGCATTATAATAAGATCTATTGCCTTCCATTTTTAGATATAAAAAATAATCACCCAACTCTTCAATCCTACCGCAGTATTCTTTGCCGTTTTTTAATTGAATAAAAATAATCTGTTTATCATTTTGTAATTCTAATAAGGCATCTTTCAGCAAGATATTCTTTCTGAAATTCATATTTACTCCTAAAGATTTTATAAATTTATAAAAATACAATTATTTAAAATAAAATAAACTTTTATTTTCTTAGATTAGAATATTATGAAAATTTTATTAGTTTTTATACCTACTTCTATTTAATCAAAAATGAATATTTAGGATTATCTTTTTTCTGTACTTGATCATCTTCTACCTGATATTTTTCCATCATTGCATAATTTAATGCTTTTTCTGTAATATATCCCTTATCAACAGCAATCCTGCCAAAACGTTTTCTTAAAAAACTCTTATTTTTATCTTTTTCCTGTTCTTTTAGAATAGTGGTAATTTGATTTTCCTTTAATAAACCTTTATTTTCCAGATATTTTCCAATCTTCATATTATCTAGCCTCCACTTTTAAAATATTAATTCTCTATCTATAGTATATCATTATCTTAAAAAAATACAACTACTAAAAATAATTTAATACATATAATTTACTAAACTTAAAGAACTATATAATAAAAACTGGAATTTATATATTATAAAAATTTTATATTTTCTAATCATCTTTTAGCTTATCATGTCTATGATGTTTAATAATTTTACCGCTTACAATATAAATTGCTTCCTCACAAATATTAGTTGCCAAATCGGCAATTTTTTCAATATTATTAGCAATTCTTAAAAGATGAAGAGACCTTTCTATTGTTGTCGGATCACTAATCATATAAGTAATTAATTCTCTAAAGATTTGTTCTTCTAATTCATCAACATCTTTATCTCTTTCGCATACATTTAATGACACTTCAACATTTTCATTAAAAAATGAATCTATTGCTTCTTTTACCATTTTTACAGTTAAATCTGCCATTCTTGGAATATCAATCAGAGGTTTAACATCCTTTTTATCAATTAAAAATAATGCACTTTCAGCAATATTTACACAATGATCAGCTATTCTTTCAAGATCAATATTCATTTTTGATATCATTAATACAGTTCTTAAATCTTTAGCCTCTGGTTTATACAAAGCTAAAATATTGGTATAAAGCTTATCTATTTTAATTTCTTTTTTATTTACCTTTTTCTCTTCTTTTTCAATAACATTTGTTAATAATTCCTTGTCTTTATTCATAAGACCTGTAATACAATTATCCAGCATAGTTTCAACATTGCTGGCCTGTATAGTTATCATCTCTTTTAATTCTATAATTTTTTGTTCTTCTATCATTTAACTCTCCTAAAAACCACTTTATTATTAATAAGTAAAATTATTAACCAAATCTGCCGGTTAAATATTGTTCCGTTCTTTTGTCTTTTGGTATTGTAAACATCTTTTTTGTCTGTCCATACTCAACAAGCTCACCAAGATATAAAAACATTGTATAATCGCTAACACGGCCTGCCTGTCCAAAATTATGTGTTACTATTATTACGGTTACCTGATTTTTTAATTCTAACAGCAACTCTTCAATTTTATTTGTAGACTGCGGATCAAGAGCGCTTGTGGGTTCATCGAGTAATAAAATTTCAGGATCCGTTGCCAGTCCTCTTGCAATACATAAACGCTGCTGTTGTCCGCCGGATAAAGAAAATGCACTTTCATTAAGCCTGTCCTTTACTTCATCCCATAACCAGGCTTGTTTTAAACTTTTTTCAACTTTTTCCATTAATTTATTTTTATTATTCTGACCTCTTATCCTTAGTCCATATGCTACATTTTCAAATATTGTTTTTGGGAATGGATTAGGTCTTTGAAAAACCATACCCACCTTAGATCTTAATCTGCATACATCCGTTTTATTTTGATATATATCTTCATCATCAATAAATATCTGACCTTGTATCCTGGTACTCTCTATTAAATCATTCATTCTATTAAAGCACCTTAATAAAGTCGATTTACCGCAACCTGAAGGGCCTATTAATGCAGTAACCATTTTTTCATAAACTAATACATCTATATCCTTTAATACATGATTATCATCAAACCATAAATTTAATTTTTTAACAACTACCGACGGTTTTTCTTTAATATCTTTTACCATTTTTTCTTCCTTCTCATATTATATCTTATTATGATTGCCAATAAATTAATTCCTAAAACAAGAGCCAAAAGTATTATAGAAGTAGCATATGCAATAGGCTGCTGTTGTACCTTATGTGTCCCCTCAGTCATCAGTGCATAGATATGATAAGGCAATGCAGGAGTCTCTTCAAACAGGGTAGCAAGATATGGTCCGGTAAAAAAAGCACCGGCAGTAAATAATATTGGCGCAGTCTCACCTGCTGCCCTTCCTACACTGATTATAGCACCTGTGAGAATACTGGGTAATGCTGAGGGCACAACAATTTTTAATATCGTTTCTCTCTTTGTAGCTCCCAATGCCAGTGATGCCTCTCTAAAATCCTTTGGTATAGCTTTAATAGCTTCTTCACTAGCATTAATAATTATTGGCAAAATTAATACTCCAAGTGTAAGCCCGCCGGCTATAATAGATTTACCGGAAATAGGATCTCCCTTTTCACCAAAAAACAATAACTCCATTAAACCAAAGGACTCTCTTACAATAGGCACAAAAATAGCAAGTCCAAATAATCCAAAAACAATGGAAGGTACACCGGCTAATGTATTAATTGCCAGCCTGACAATATTAACAAGCCATTCAGGTTTTGCATATTCACTTAAATAAATAGCCGCTAATACACCAAGTGGAAAAGAAAAAACTAATGATGTAACTGTAAGCATAAATGTACCGTAAATTGCCGGTTTGATTCCACCCTTTGTCATACTGTCTTTTGGATACTCAAAAAGAAATGAAAAAGATAATTTTTTAAATCCATTAGCAAATATTATTATAAGAAAAATTAATAAGAATATAATACTGATTAATATTATAAACCTTAATGTCATTAAGCCTGCGTAATTAATTATTTTTCTTTTATTATCCATAATTTTTCCACCAATCCCGCTTTAGTCTTTATACTTTTTCTTAATTTGAGCTCTAATAACAGCAGTAACAACATTAAGTAAAAATGTAAAAACAAATAGTACAACTGCAATTCCTATTAAAGCATGATAATGAGTACTTCCTATTGGCGTCTCCCCCATCTCTGCTGCAATGGTTGAAGTCATTGGACGGACAGGGTCAAAAATTGACTTTGGTATAACAGCAGCATTACCTGCTACCATTAATACCACCATTGTTTCACCGATTGCTCTGCCTATGCCCAGTACCACACTTGTTATTACTCCTGATCTTGCAGCAGGTAAAACAATTTTTATAATTGTTTCCCATTTATTTGCACCAAGAGCCAATGAAGCTTCTCTTAGAGTCTTAGGTACAGAGTTAATTGCATCTTCCGATATACTGGAAATAATAGGTATAACCATTATTCCCAAGATAACGGAAGCTGTAAAAGCATTTTGCCCCGATTTAATATTAAATAATCTTTGCAAAAACGGAGATAAAAATGCCATACCAAAAAGTCCGTAAATTACAGAAGGAATACTTGCAAGCAACTCTATCAGGGGTTTTAAAAACTCTTTTTCTTTTGGTTTAGCAACCTCACTAATATAAAGGGCTGATCCGACTCCAAGCGGTACAGAAAAACAAAGTGTCAATATTGTAATTAAAAGTGATCCAAGGATTAAAGGCAGTATGCCAAACTCTGCCTGTTCATGGGCAGGATACCACCTTGTCCCAAGAATAAATTTAATTACTCCTATTTCAGTAAAAATATGCCGTCCTTGAAAAAAAAGACTAAGGATTATACCGAATAAAAAGATAATAGAACATACAGCGCAAAACATTACTAATATATAAAATAAAGTCTCTTTAACAAACTTACTAGATCTTTCAATTAACATTTATAATCCTTAATATAAATATTATAACAAGGGGTTTTAGTTCCCCTTGTTATACTAATCATGTTTAAATTATTTTGTCGGTAATGGAACAAACCCTTCCTCTTCGACTATCTTTTGTCCTTCTGCTGATAAAACAAAATCTAAAAACTTCTTAACAGCGCCTGTTGCTTCTCCATTTGTATACATATGTAGGTTTCTGGAAATTTTATACTGTCCGTTTAAAACAGTCTCATTACTAGGAGCAACACCATCCATTTTAATTGCTTTAACATCTGCAGAGCTTAAATAACCAAGACCAATATAACCGATACTATTTGGTGTTGTAGCAACTGTTGTAGCAACAGCATTATTTGATGCAAGCATTAATGCTTCAGGTACAATCTTTTCACTTTTCATTACAAGGCCTTCAAATGTCTCAAATGTACCGGAAGATGTATCCCTTGATATTAAAACTATCTCTGCATCCGGTCCGCCTAATTCATTCCAATTTTTAATCTTACCGTTAAAAATATCTTTAATTGTACTGATCGGTAAATCTTCTATACCGGTAACACTTTTATTAACAACAATTGCAAGAGCATCTTTTGCAACAACATATTCAAAAGGTTTAATGCCTTTTTCTTCTGCTTTTTGAACTTCTTTATCCTTGATTTGTCTTGATGCATCTGCAATATCACAACTTCCATCGATTAAAGCTGCAATGCCGACACTGGATCCACCGCCGCTTACAGAAATTCTAATATTTTTTTTCTTAGCCATAAAAGTTTCTGCACACTTTTGAGCAATAGGTAATACAGTTGTAGAACCTGTAATAGTAATTTTTGCCGGTTTAGATAAACATCCTGTTAAAATTAATCCCACAATGCTTATAGCTAAACAAGCCGTAACTATTTTTGAATATAGTTTAGACATGTTTTCCTCCAAAAAAATAATTATTAATAATTTACAGTGTGCAAGTTAAACATATTTTGTTAAATAGTTATTAAAGAATTGTTAATTTTGTGTTAAGAATCAATTTTTTTCGGCAAAAAAATTATAAATTTTGTTCCTTCCCGCTGTTTACTTTCAATATTAATTAAACCTCTATGCAGGATTACTACATGCTTTACAATAGAAAGCCCCAAACCTGTTCCACCGTTTTTCTTGGTTCTCGATTTATCCACTACATAAAAACGTTCAAATAATCTCGGGATATCTTTATCAGGGATTCCTATACCGGTATCACAAATTTCTATTTTTACCATATTGTTTATTGCTCTTTCAATAATAATATCGATTTCACCTTTATCGGTATATTTTATTGCATTATCTACCAGGTTAATAAACATCTGCTCCAATTTAAATGAATCACCATAGATAAATTTGATATTATTTTTTAATATTAAACTAATTTTTATTTTCTTTTCTTTTGCTTTTTGTTCAAACATTACAATAATATTATTAATAAGATCATAAATATTAATCTTTTCAATATTAAGCCTTAAATCATAATTTAAATCGCTTGTTTTTTCTAATTCTGAAAGCATCAAAAGATCATTAACTATATTAATCAATCTCTCCGTATGTTTATATATTATCTCTAAATATTTTATTTTTTCTTTATCTTTCTCATCATCAATTAAAGTTTCTGTGAATCCTTTTATAGCTGTTAACGGCGTCCTTAACTCATGGGATACATTGGATATAAAATCTCTTTTAATATTTTCCAAATTCTTAAGTCTTGTTATATCATAAAAAACCAACACATAACCTTTTTTACTTGTTAAATAATTGATACTGCATAATATGAATTTATTTTGAAAAAACATTTCTTTGACATAATTATTTTCATATTGTTTTTCATTTTTTATAAACTCAATAATCTTTTTATCTCTTACTATTTCCCAATAATATCTGTCATTAACTTTTTCATTATTTATATTGAATATTTTTTTAAAGCTTTCATTGGCTCTCAGGATTTTACCATTATTATCTATAACAATTATACCTTCATTTGTTGAAGTAATTATACTTTTTAATTCTTCTTTTTCTAATTTTAACTCATTAAAGGCATGATAAAGTTTATTTGCCATTTCATTAAAATTATATGCCAAAGTTTCGATTTCATAATTATTATTTAAAAATAATCTTACATCAAAATCTCCATCCGCTACTTTTTTTGATGCTTCTGTAAGTTCTTTAATAGGAGCCGTGATTTTTTTAGAAATATAAAAAGCAAATAATATTGCTGCAAAGATGATAATTAATGAAAAAAATAATATTTTATATTTAAATATGCTTATTATATCCTTAATATCTTTAATTGCTATACTGAGTCTAGCAACACCGATTATTTGTGCATTGCTTTTAATCGGTATTGCAACATAAAGCATGTTTAAATCCAGAGTATCACTATATCTTTGAGACTTGCCTATTTTATTGTTAAATGCATCAATGATTTCCGGCCTATTGCTATGATTTTCCATTATCCTATAATCTTCATCCGAATCAGCAATTACCATCCCGTTTTTTTTAATAATGGTTATTCTTTGATTTAATTTAGTACCAAGCTGATTAACCTTATCATTAATCATATCAATACGATTATTAATATAATCATCTTTTATTATTTCTTCTAATAAAACAGCATTGCTGTGTAATTCATTTTCAAGATTGGAAATATAATTACTTTTAATAATATTATAGGCAATAATGAATATTATGGAAGACAATAATATAATAATGATAATATACTGTAATAATAAATTTATAAAAAAAGATTTATTCCTGATTATCAAGTTTATACCCAACACCTCTAATGTTTTTTATGAGCCTCCCGGCTCTGCCTAATTTTTCTCTCAAATTTTTAATATGAACATCAATCGTCCTGTCTATAACATATTTTTCCTCTCCCCAGAGATTATTCAGCAATTTTTCTCTGGAAAAAACCCAGCCTCTTTTTTCTGTCAGGATTACAAGTAAATTAAATTCGGTAGTAGTTAATATTATTTTGTTATTATCCTTATCAAAAACTTCATGCCTCTGTAAATCTATCGTAATAAGGTTGTCTATTTTTAAAATTTTTTCATCATCTTTCGTGGGAATAATATCTTCCCATCTTCTTAATACAGCCTTTACTCTTGCAATCAGCTCTCTTGTAGAAAACGGTTTTGTCATATAGTCATCTGCTCCTATTTCAAGACCTATTACCTTATCCATTTCATCCTGTTTGGCTGTAAGCATAATTACCGGAATCTTCTTATAATCCTTATGAGATTTTATATACTTACATATGTCAATACCGTCCATATCCGGAAGCATCAAGTCCAGTATTATTAAATCAGGTTTTTGCATTTTGATTGAGTCCATGAATGATTTTGCATCATAAAACTCCATGGTCCTGTATTTATTTTTCTTTAAATGAACGGAAACAAGCTCAACAATATCTTCTTCATCATCAACTATAGCTATTAACTCCCTCATATAAAACCTCAATATATAATAATAAATTTTTAATTTATATAATACATAAAATTGTTAATTTTCTGTTAATTTTTATATCATTCTTATAAATTTTTAATAATTTATCTCTTTACAACTTGCTTTTTTAAATAAAAAATGATTATATTTCAGACTTTTTATAACAAATTACATCAAGGTTATCAGAAATGAATAAATTTTTATTTCTAAGCTTTCTATTAGCAGTAACAGGTTGTATTAATAAATATAATCCGCCTGAAATGGTTTATATAGAAAAAGGTACATTTTTTATGGGAAACAATAACGGTTCTGAAAATGAAAAGCCTGCCCATGATGTTACTTTAACCAGATCATTTTATATGAGTAAATATGAAATCACATACAGTATATATGATATTTATTGTACAAAAACAAATACAGATAAATCAACCGATAGAGGATGGGGCAGAGACAACAGACCGGTAGTTCATGTAAACTGGTTTAATGCAATAAAATTTTGCAACTGGTTAAGTAAAAATGAAAAACTTAAAGAATGTTATACAAGAAAAATAATTAATAACAAAGAAGTATGGTTTTGTGATTTTAATGCAGAGGGTTACCGCTTGCCGACAGAAGCAGAATGGGAATATGCTGCAAGGGGCGGTAGTAAAAGTAAAGAATTTAAATACAGCGGCAGCAATAAACCTGATGATGTTTCATGGTATTCCAATAATTCTGATATGATGACACATCCTGTCGGCATGAAAAAACCAAATGAGTTGGGATTATATGATATGAGCGGTAATGTTTATGAATGGTGCTGGGATGCATATTATGATGATTTTTATAAAAAAACACCATTAAAAAATCCCATGATGAACACGGGCAGAAACAGGGTAAAAAGAGGAGGCAGCTGGAAATCATCTTTAATAGGATTAAAAAATACATTCAGAAACTCCGATTTCCCAAATCCCGACTGGGCTTATGATATAGGATTTAGAGTTGTAAGAACAGCAAAATAAAAAATCAGAATATATTTTATTTTATTAATACCTAATATAAAAATTATTACTGTCCTCCAAAAAACCTCTTAACTAAAAATTAACTCTTTCCTTATATCTCCTTAATAATAGAATAATAATAAAAATATAATTTTTTATTAGGAGAATTATTTTGGCAAAAATAGATTTACATGTTCATTCAAAATATTCAGGAAGACCGGCCGACTGGTTTCTGCAAAAATTCGGCACCAATGAATCATATACAGAACCCGATATAATTTATAAAACGGCAAAAGAAGAAGGAATGGATTTTATAACTGTAACCGATCATAATAAAATTGAAGCAAGTCTGATACTGCAAAAAAAATACCCGGATGAAGTAATAACAGGATGTGAGTTTACAACTTATTTCCCTGAGGATCATTGCAAAATTCATCTCCTGACATATGGTATAACCGAAAAACAATTTGAAGAATTAAATTTGCTGCGTGAAAATATTTATGAAATGAGAAATTATATAAAAGAAAATAACATAGCTTATTCTATAGCACATGCAACATATTCCATAAACGGAAAATTGACTATTAATCATTTAGAGAAACTCATATTAATGTTTGATGTATTTGAAGGGATAAACGGCAGCAGGAACAGGATAGGTAATGATATATGGATGCTTGTATTAAACAGTCTTACACCGGAAATAATTGAAGAGCTGTATAATAAACATAAAATAGAACCTATCAGTAAGGATCCTTGGGTTAAGGGATTTACAGGCGGCAGTGATGATCATGCCGCATTATTTATAGCAAGGACCTATACTAAAACAGATGCACTGACAAAAGAAGAATTATTAGATGAATTAAAAAATAAAAAAACACTTGCCGGCGGAAGGCATAATGATTACAGGTCATTTGCTTTTACATTATATAAAATACTATATGAATTCTCCAAAAATCAAAGTAAAAAAATATCCAAATCCATAATCAGTCAATTATCAGAAATGGTATTTGAAAAAAAAGATTTTAATTTTATAAACTGGCTTAAAATCCAGTCAATTAAAAAGAAAAAAAAGAAAGATAAGGATGATATTAAACTGCACCTGTATGAATTAATAAAAACATTGAAGAAAAATCATGAACTCCCCTTTGAAATGAAATTTGATATGGTATTTCACAAAATATCAGATATATTTGACGGTTTTATAAAACTTTTATTAAAATCACTCAGTAAAAGCATGAAAAAAGGAGACATTGTAAATGTAATTAAAAACATATCCTCCTTGATTCCCGGAGCATTCTTAACATTCCCCTTTTTTTCAACATTATATCATATGTACAGTTTAAGACCCATCATCAGGGAATTGGAAGAAAAATTTTTAAACAAAGTACTGCCCAAAAAGAAAAAAATAATGTGGTTTACAGATACAATAAACGAATTAAACGGGGTAGCATATACAATTAAAAAAATCGGCTGGTATGGATTTTCATCAGGCAGAGATTTAAAAATTGTATCATCATTAAATGAGGATGAGATAAATAATGAACTTCCTCCTAATTTTATAAATATTCCTTCTATATTTAACTTTAAAATGCCGCATTATGAAACTATCACTCTAAGGATACCTTCATTATTAAAAACAATAGAAATGCTCTATGAGTATGAACCCGATGAAGTTTATATATCAACACCGGGTCCTATCGGTTTACTGGGTTTTTTATTTGCTAAACTTATCAGTGCAAAAACCATTGGCGTGTATCATACAGATTTTACAGAACAAGCAAAAAGAATAGTAAAAAATGATGTATTACCTGAAGCAATCGAGATTACAACAAAATGGTTTTTTACAAATATGGATAAGACAGCTGTACCGACAAATGAGTATATTAATATATTGGAGCAAAGGGGATATGACAGGAATAAAATGGCTGTATTTAAAAGAGGCATTGATGAAATATTTTATAATAATAAATATTTTGATGAATATGACAGAACATTATCAAACCAGATGTTTAATCTTCTATATGCTGGAAGAATTTCGGAAGATAAGAATATAGATTTCTTAATAGACATATATAAAGATATAATTAAAAAAAATAAGAATATAAACTTAATAATTGCAGGAGACGGCCCATATTTTGAAAAGCTAAAAAAGAATGTAAAAGAGATAAAAGGCATACAATTATTAGGAAGAATAAAAAGAGAAAAACTGCCGAATATATATGCCAATGCGGATTTATTTGTATTCCCAAGCAATACAGATACATTCGGGATGGTAATCTTAGAGGCTCATGCATGCGGTCTTCCAGCAATTGTGTCTGATTTAGGCGGACCAAAAGAAATAGTCAAAAATAAGAAAACAGGATTTATAATAAATACAGATAACAAAGAAAAATGGATAGGTATAATTGATTATGTTGTAAACATGAAAAAAAATAATCCGCAATCATATATAAAAATGCGAAAGAATGCAAGAGAACATATAGTAAAAGAATATAACATGGAAAAAGTATTTAAAGAAATATTTGAGGAAGATAATAAATACCTTAATAAAATTACTGATTCTAATACAACAAAAAAACCGGAAAAAATACTTGTATAAAACACTAAATCTATGATTTTAAATATTTATTTTTATAAGATTTCTTAATAATTTTAAAAACTTTTTTTCTAAAATATTATCTATTTCTTAAAAAATATTAATCTTTTTCTGCAAAAATAGACTTAATTTTTCAATTTTAATTGACATATTAAATAATTAATGTCTACTATTTTGGTAGGTTTAATAGGAATTAAAGAACACTTTTTTTATATTATTTTACAAAAATAATATAATTTATCAAAAATTAACAATTCTTTAATCCTTAGCTAACACTAATTCTTTAATAACCACATGAACTTGAAAAACATTTTAGGAGGAAAACTACATGATTAAAAAATCATTTATAAAAAAAAGTATGATTTTAGTCATAACTGCTTTATTTTTATTACAGGGTTTTAATCTTTTTTCTCAAGAAGAATCAGAAACAAAAGAGAAAGAAATTAAATTTCCCGGGAAATTCAATCTTGAATATAAAAGCCAGATGTACAGCGACATCAAAGGTGCTCAACCTGAACAATCATTAGATGGCGATGCTGGTGATATTTATTGGAGAAATGAATTAAAGGGTAAGATTACATTAAAACCGGTAAAATTTTACAACATTGCATTCTGGTTAAAAGACAGGATTGATTGGAAAATTTATGATAACGGCGATGATGACAGCTTAGGAGAAAAACTTAGAAACAGATTTTATATCGGTTTAGACAATATTTTTATTCTCCCAATGGATATAATGAATATCGGCTTAAACTTTGAGTTAAGAATCGCCAATGACCTCAATAAAAAAGGTGACGGTATAGAGGTAAGAGTATCTCCAATACTGGATTTAAGCGGTAAATATAAGTTCGGTTTCAGCTGGGGGCTTTATACTCTATTTGAATTTTACTTCCAGCCTGCACTTTATAAATTCCCATATGACTCTGCCGATGATCAGGAAGAGTATTATGGTGAAGCAAATTTTTGGGGTGAAGACAAATATAAAAATTTCCAGAAATTCCAGGTAGAAATTGATAAGTTTTATATGGATTATGAATTCTTTCATTTCTTTTTACCAAAACAGTTACAATGTTCTATAAGATATGAAATGTATATGCTTGCAACAGTATATGCTCATGGTTACCAAAATATATATAATTACTATAAAGGCGACCAAAAATCATTAACTAGTGCTAAATACAAAATGAATATGATGGATTTAATGAAACATTATGTTGGTTTTAACTTCAACCTTTGGGGTATACAACCATATATTGGATTTTATTGTATCATATCACAAACAACAGGCAGCTGGGGTGATGATGATGAAGATCTTGATGATCATGGTGATTTCAATAAAAATGGTGTATACACAGAGTTTAGACCAGGTTTAAGAACAGGTGTTGATTTTGAAAAAGACTGGTTTTCATTAGGTATAGAATACACAGGTGTAGTTCTCGTATCTAGTACGGATCCTATGAAAGAATGGGGCGGCGAAATCAGACCGGCTCACTGGAACTGGGAAAACCATATTTCATCATATATTAAATTTAAATTATAAAAATAAAGTGACTAAAATAACAAGAGTTTTTAAATAACAAATGGGGTATCCTCATAAAAGGTGCCCCTCTTATAAAACCTCCTATTATGTAAAATAAAATTACTTTATAGGCTCATTTGGTACTGGTTTTTTTAAAATAAGGCTTGGTACTAAATGAACCTAAAAAGTAATTTTTATATTTTTACTAGTAAATTATTATATACATAATTTTGTAATTAATTTATTTTCTTAACTGAATATTAACATTTATATTATAATAAACATTAAATAAAATAATTAACTAATTTATTTTTAAAGAGATTAAGGATTAAGAATGAAAAAAATACTTTTGATTTTTATAATAAAACTACTATTTATACTATTTTCATTTTCTGATGAAACCAGCGATATTAATAATAACATTATTAAAACACTTAAAGGCGACATAAATAGAAAACCGACAAGCATAGAATATAATTTGATGCTGGATGATATGCCAGTAATATGTAATTTGAAAACAGTATTTAATAAAAATACAATAAATATAATCATAGGCAATAAGGAATATACAGGCAGAATTTTTGAGATTGAAGGTATATTTATGCCTGATTTTTATGATGTTAAGCTATATATTGAAGATGAAGTGATAGAAGGTGAAATAAAAGTAATAAGGAATCAGTTTAAAAAAGTATACAGAACTGATATTTTCGAGTTAAATATAGGAAGACAGGTCATAAAATGGTATATAAAAGAAGATAGTAAAAAAAGAACATATACATTAGAATTTAACGATAAAAAAATATTTGGTGAAGCATTAAAAAAAGGCAAAATCACAATATATGAATTTAATTTTGGGGGAAATAACATAAAAGGAAGCTTAGAAAAAAAAATTAAAGAAGAAACCATTAATTGTACCGTTAATGGCTGTACGGAAGACGAATTATTTATATTTCTATTTATGTTGTTTTATCAGGAATTAGTAGATATGGAAGCTCTTCGCTCTGAAGATGAAAGATGATATTTTTAAATAAAATATAGATATTTTTTAATTTATTTAATGTATTAAAAAAACAGGCACCCTTTCATTTATAAAAATGAATTTATTCGATTAAATCTTTAAATGTTGAAAATTTCCTTGCCAAAGCATCCTGCTCTTTATATTTTTCCCTGCCAATATTAAGATTAAATCTATTAATGAATAAAATAATATCTTTTATACTAAGCTTTCCTCTTATCTTTAACTCTGCTTTTAACTGTGTTGTAACAAGTTTAAATTCTGCCGGAGAAAAATCCTTAAATGCTGCATTAATTAATTTTTTTTCTTTTCTGCTTAATTTATCATAATCCATATCTACTTTTTTTAAAATATCTTTTAAAAAATCCAATCTGTCATTTCCTGACGGATTAAAAAAACCGATTTTAATTTCAAGACGTCTTATAAAATCAGGCAAAATACAATCAGGTCTGCTAGTTATAAAAACCCAGATAATCTTACCTCTGTTTTTGGGATCTCCGATCATTTTAATAAAATTACCTGTAAGTCTTTTTTCCGTTTCATGGACATTTTCACCTCTTCCGCCGAAGAAAGTATCCGCTTCATCTATTAAAACCAAAACATTTTTAAAGGATTCTAAAACATTTTTAACCCTCTCAAAAACCACATCCGTCTCTCCAAGATATTTTTGCCTCATGTTTTTTAACTCAATACATAACCAGCCAAGCTCATTTGCAAAAGCTTCCATTATATATGTTTTACCGACACCATTCCTGCCGCAAATTAAAAAACCTCTTGGCGTAACGGAAGGATTATTCATTTTTATAATCTCTACCTGACGCAGTAATTCCATTTTAATCTTTGTAGCACCTATTACATCCTTAAATGAATGGTCAGGATTAATTACTCTTATATAATCTCCTATTGTTCCTTTTATTACATCCTCTGTCTTTATTAATATCTCTTCTTCAGATATAGGTTTTTTTGTATATTGACTATGCAATAATATATGATGTATTCCATTTAGATTTAACCCGGCTGTAAGATCAGAAGCACGGTCCAAATTAACTCCCATTTCTATTTTTAATTTCTTTATCTCTTCTTCAATAAACATTTTTCTTTTATCAAAATCCGGATAATTAATTACAACTCTATCCATAGAAGGAAGATCTACCAGTGATTTTTGTATTTCCGACACCGTTTGCGAAATAAAAATAATCAGATCATGCGATTTAATAAAATATTCATCACAAAGCCAGTCTCGCAAAAAAACAAGTTTCTGCCTGTCAATCTCAGACATATTACCGACTTCTATATTAGGTGCAATTGTCTCGGCATGTTCTAAAATAAACGCAAAAGGTTTTGTAAAAGGTTTCTTTAAATCTGTACTGACACTCATCTTACTGGCTTCTTTCATTAATTTTAAACCTTCAACAACAGATATTCGTGATTGAGCCATACCTTTTATAACCCACCCTCTTTTTTCTTCATAAGAATCAAAAAAGCTTAAATTCTTTGCAACCGTATCAATAAACTCATCCCTTTCATCATTTGTAACAAACTCCAAACCATTGGCAAGACTGTATTTTATTATAGTTCTTTTTTCACTCAATCTAATTACAAGGTAATCACTCAAATTATAATATTTATTGTTATGCATATAAATATCATATATATTACCGGAAAATATAAACTGATTGTATTCTCCTGATAAGAAATCCAATGAAAATTTTTCAAAAAATTTTTCTTCTTCCATCATCCAGCTCATTTAATTATTTTTCATTATGATACTTTATTTTTAACTATTTGTAAATTTATGATTTATATAATAAAAAAAAAGAAAAAAGGGTGATCTGTAATGTCATATTTATACTAAATATAACACTATAGACACCCTTTTTAATTAATTTAAACTGTAATATTTATAGCAGTAATCTAATGCCCATAGACGGGCCGCTGTTCTGACAACCGATTTCGAATGATACCGTGTATTTTCTTACCCACTTCTTATAGATATTGCCTGATGCAATAAAACATATAATAGCACCAATATCCAATAAAAGGCCGGCAGATATGGCTGCTACATACCAGCCGAATCCGACGCAAAACATATCATTACTGAATGGATCAGGTGTTCTAAAAAAATATACAACAATCGGCGGAGTGGCAAAAACTGCAGGTGCCAGAGATAAAATAAGACCGGGGATTAATAATCCAAAACCAAGATTCATAATAGACTTATGATAACTGTAAAGTTTTGATCTAGGTATTAAACTTCTATCTTCATCATCTTTATCCCTATCATCTTCCTCTTCATCATCATCTCTTTTTTTATCAAGTCTAGCCTTAATTTCTTCCTCTTCATCATCCAAATCCTTATCTGCCAATTCATATTTTCGATAATCATCTTCATCAAAATAGACTTTCTTAATTTCTTCTTTAATTACAATAACCTCACCATACGAAGTTTTTATTTTCATTTTTGTATCATTTTGTGAAACAATGCTGCCGTTTAAAACATTACCGTTTTTTAATACTATTATTTCAGAATAAACACCGGTAATAAAAAGTAATAAAATAAAAATTACAAATAATACCTTTTTCATTTTGACTCCTTTTTCAAGTTTGCTATATTAATTATAGCAAAAATAAAATAAAATTCTTATAAAAAAACAGAATCCTTTTTGCTTAATACTAAACTATACTGCAAAATTATTAAATTTCAATATTTTTAATATAATTTAGATTTGATTTTTTTATTCAGCATTGCAATAATTTCATGATATTTATCTAATTTACCTATAGATCCGAGTGTATCCGCCCTGAATAATTTTAAAAGGTCAATCCCTAACTCGTTATTAAAAAAACGGATTCTCTCATTATTAGAAATCCTGAAAAAATAAGAATTAACCATATGATACTCGACTAAAAACTCAATATCTTTTATAAAAGAATCAGAATAACCATAGGGCATTAATAATTCCCTGACTTTTTTTACTCCAAGAGTAGAATGTTCTCTAAAGTTTTTACTGTTTTTTGATAAAAACTTACCGTAATCATGAAGCAGCAGACCTATTGACAGCCTTAAAGTCGGATTTTTAATAAATTGAAAGCAATGTATTGTATGATTAAAAACATCGCCTTCCGGGTGAAATATCCTATCCTGCTCTATGCCTACCAAATCATTTAAAAAAGGAAATATGAATCTTAATAACCCTATTTTATCTAAAAAAATAAGAGCCTGATATGGATATTTGCATGTTAGCACAAGTTCAATAAAAGGTAAAAATGTTTTTAAATCAAACTCACTATACCAAATAAAATTTTTTATATTATATCTATAAGCTTGCTTATTATTTTCTTTTATTTGCAGTTTTGACATACCTGTAATTAATGCAATATCTAATAAATCTTCCAGACATATCTTTTTTAAATCTTTTATATTAATTATATTTTTTTTTAAATCATTTAATGATTTTTCTAATAATGTAAAATATTTTCTTTTAACGGGAGAATAACAAAATGATATAAAATATTTTTCATTATGCTTCAAATTAACATTTTTAATATATTTATAATCATCTTTTTCATATTCTTCATCTATAAAGAAAGTAACGATTGTTTCCTCATCCAGCCAACTATAACAGCTAAAATAAAGTTTATTTGTAAAAATCGGATTTTTTAAAAACTGGGCAATCTTTGCTATATTAACATCCGTAAGGATCCTATATACTTTAATTGTTTTATTAAAATAATTGAAGACGGCTGTAGATCCATAAAAATAAACTTTGCCATGCTGTGATATATTTTTTATAAGATTATCAATATTATTATTATTCATTGAATGTTAAATATATAAAATAATTAAATTTAAGGCAATAAATAACACAAAAAACTATACTTTAAAATAATTCAATATTTATTTTAAAAATTAAAAACCAATTTGAAAATATTAATATAATTTTTTATAATATTTTTAAGATTAAATAATTTTATAAGAATATAAAATATCATGATATCAAGATGTAATATTACAGGATTAAAAATCACAGAAAATAAAAAATGGACAAAAATGAAACTAAAGGAAAATTATTATGTAACTTTTAAGTTAATTGGAGAAAACATCCTGTTAACAGAACCTTACGGGAACAGCGGTGATAATGGTATTACTCTTTTATTAAAAAAGCGAAATAAATTTTTACAAAACATGAAATTATATGATAAAAAGTATATAGAAATTAAAGATTACAGCCATATAAATGGAAAAATATCAAGAACAGGCAGAAGACTATTTACAGATTTTTTAATTAATGAAGATAAAAATGGGAATATGCTGGGATTTATAGGATTTAAAGTTCCTATTCTTTTAAAATTAATATTTAATACAGGAATAAAACTTTATAAACACAAATTTTTGATTAAAATTGTAAATGATTATAAAGAAGCGATAACAATAGCCAATAATTTAATAAACAATGAAGTTTTTATAAATAATAACAAAAAAGACAAGCCTGAAAATAAAATTTATTTTGAAAATGAAATAAAAACACATATTAATGATTTAATAAAATATATAAGTACAATAAATTGGGAAAATAAAGGTATAAAGATAACAAAAAAAATTGATAAAAATTATCTATTTAAAGACATATATGATTCTCTAGTCATAATAAAGGAAGATTTTGATGAAATTCTAGAAGATAATAAGAATACAAAAAATAAATTATTATTAAGAAATCAATATAGCAAATTAAGAGCAGAAATTTGGAAATTATCCGGTAATACTGAAGATACAGAAGATATAATTATAGAAAAAATATTAAAACTTGTAGGATCAAGTATAGATGCAAGCAGGGCATGCTATAATATATTTAAAAATGATGACCCGCAAAATGGTGATCTTATTTGTATACATGAATGGTGTAATCATGGTATAAAGCCAACTAAGGGATCAAGGGTTCCTTCATTTTTAGTAAAACACTTTATCGGCACAGATTATATAGAGCTAACTATTGATTCTGCATTAAAATTCATTCCAAAAAATTTAAGAATGTTATGTAAACCGTTATTAAAAACATTGGCTGATTCTCAAAATTTAAAATCAATAATAATACTCCCGTATTATTTAAATAATAAATTAAAAGGCTGGTTTACAATCGATATATGCAAAGATCACAAAAAAAATTTTGAAGTAACGGATGATATAAAAAACATACTTTTTGATGTAGTAAATATATTTACAATTATTTCTGAAAAAAAGAATGCAGAAAATATGTTAAATTTAATCCGTAAAGAATTAGAAGAAAAAGTTAATGAAAGAACAAATGAATTAAATTATGTAAATAAACTGCTTTTACAAAGGGATGATATACTGTCTGAAAAAAACACAATACTCGAGACAAGTCTTGATATATTATCACATGATACAAAAAATCTCTTTTTTAACATACAAATTTTACTCAACCAATTAAAAGATAATTCAATAAAGAATATGATTAAAGAATCAGTTGAAGAGCTGTTTGAATTAACCATGGAAACTGCAAGTTTCATGCAATCAAAAAAAAGAATTACTCATATCTCCGATTTATTATCAAAAATTCGTATTACAAGTGAAAGAATACTGCTACCCAGCCATGAAAGAATAAATATTAAATACAATGATTATCAATCTCTTTTTATTGAAACATCATCTTTATTTAAAAACGCAATTATTAATATAGTTGAAAACGGATTAAAGTATACTCCAAAAGATAAAAAAATAGATATAGAAACTTACAGACAAAAAGAAAAAATAATAATCAATATAAAAGATAATGGTCCAGGTATACCTGATGATGAAAAAGAAAAAATTACAAAAAAATACTATCGTATGAATAAAACCGAGAATATTAAAGGATCGGGAAGGGGATTATGGATAACACAAAACATTATTAATAAAGAAAACGGTAAATTGTTCATAAAAGATAATAAAAAAGGCGGCACAATATTCTCAATAGAAATACCGGCTTTTAAAATAAATAATCTAAATGAAGGGCTTACAAAATTGTCAAATTGGTTTGACTTGCCGATTGAAAACATTGAGAGTAAAGCAGAAGCAGTTAAAACAATGTTTTTACTACAAAATAATAATAATAATAATATTTATGATCTTGATTCCTTAATATTTACAAATCTATTAAAACATCTTAGAGAAGAAAATAAAGAAAGAAATTTTGATAAAATAAATAAAAAGCTTAATGATTTAAAAAAGAAAAATCCTGAGGGAAAGAAAATACTGATTGTTGATGATTCTATTTATGTTCATTATTATTTAGCAAATTTTTTAACGGATATAGGATATAGAATAGTTAATTATGCAAAAAACGGAAAGGATGCAGTAAGTTATTATAAAAAATACAAGCCTGATTTAATAACACTGGATAATACAATGCATATAATGAGCGGTTTAGATGCATCAAAAGAAATATTTGCTTTTGATAAAAATGCAAAAATAATATTTATTACCGCTCTTGGAGATTTAAAACATTTTCAGGAGGAAATTGAAATATCTATACCAAAAAAAAATTTTAAAATTCTAACTAAACCTATAAAGAAAGATGAATTAAAAAAAGCAGTTGAGTATTTTATTAATTGATAAATTATTATTCTAAAAATTAATTAAATTTAGGAGGTGTTGCATTATGACAGAATCAGCACAAAAAGCATTAAGTATATTACGCGATGGGAGTCAATTTATCTGGTATGTAATTCCTTTATTTGCAGTAGTTATTTATGTTTATGCAGTAGAAATAGAAAAAAGAAACTGGAGTCTAATATTTGCAGGTTTAGCATTCTGGGGAATGGATTGGTTTAATGAAATCTGGAATGGCCTAGTTTTTCATTTTTCCGGATATGCTCCGGTCTGGGGAGCATCGGCAAATACAGCTTTCCTTATACTAATAGGGTTAAATATAGAAATTTGTTTTATGTTTGCTATCTCAGGCATTGTTTTTTGTAAAACCCTGCCTCCAGATCCGAAATTTAAAATTTTAGGAATACCCAATAGAATTTTAATAGCAATCGGAGGATCAATATTTTGTGTAGCCATTGAAATATTATTAAATTTAATCGGGGCTTTAACATGGGAATATTCATGGTGGAGTATACGTGCACCTTGGCTTATTTTTTTAATAGGATATTTACCCTTTTTCTTAATGTCTTTTTGGGTATATGATATGAAGTCTATTAAAAATAAAATCATAACAGTTAGCATTATTTTATCTGTTGATTTTATTTCATTAATATTGTTTGGAGCAATATTAGGCTGGATTTAAAAAAGACAACTATGTATTAATTATTAATATTTAACCGCAGATGAACGCAGATTAACGCTGTTAATAAAAACACCTTCCAACAGTGTGCATCCTGTGTTTATCAGCGGTTACTCCTCATAAAAATCACAACATAATAAAACTTTTTATTAATGCAACCACTCCCTCACTACTTTTACATACAATTAGCAATGTAAATTAAATAATTGCATTGTTATTGTAAAAGTAGTGAGGGACAGGGACACTAAAAATATTTTTAATTTATTTTTTATTTGTTCCTTTGTGTCTTGGTAGTTACCTTTCTTAAAAAGTAAGAATTAACTTCTGATTAATATTGTTAATAAAAATTACTGCGTTAATCCGCGGTTTGTCTTTTTTTATCCATTATCTCTATCTTTATATTCTTATCTTTTGATATCCTTAATAACAGCCTGTATAATTTTAAAAAATTTTTAATCCACCGCGAATCAATTATAATATATGATTCACTATTTCTTATTTCTATAACAGTATGTTTCTCAGCTGGTATAAGCCCCCATAAAAAATAAGGATAAAATACTTCTTTATTTTTTTTAATTCTTATAAATGATTTATACCAAAGTATTTCCTTTTTAAAAATTAATCTTTTATCAATAATTGAATAATCTGAAATTATCACATTTTTACTAATATACCAAATATATACTGATAAATTTACTCCTATAATAATTGATATATATATATGTATTGTATAAGAAATATTATATACATATAATAAAATAATACAGATTAAACCAAAAAAAATAAATATTAAATTACTAAAGCTACCTTTACCATTAAATTGATAATTATCAATTTTCATTAATTTATCCTTAATTATTCAAATTATAAAGCAATAAATTATATTTTACTTTTTAATTATATTCTTATGACTAAATAATCTAAAACCATTTACTGAATTAATTTTATAATTAAATTTAATTGGACTTATGCAAATAGCATTATGAATACCAATTCGTTCAAATTTATTACTTTCTCTAATTATAAATCCACTTTCCACTAACTTATAATTCGCATTCATTTCAAATGTGTCTCTTTCAATTGCTATTTCTGGTGTAGTTTTATAATAATCACTTTCAATATTAATACTTATATCTGGTATTCCAGAACCAGGTGCAATAGAAAAATATAAACCATCTTCAAAAGTAAATGTTTTTGATATTTGACTAATGCTATCATAAAATCCAAGGGAAATAGTTATTGAATCAATATTATTATCCGGATTAGGCTGTAAAGGCATTGTTAAACTTATACCCCTTGTTATAGTATTTGCCTTTTTAGTAAGATTAATATCATGAATAGAATCATCAAATTTATGATCTTTTAAATTATTTGGAATAAAGCCGGAATCAGAACCATTTTTTGTATTTCCTGTTTCAAATTTTTTATGAACAACTCCGGTATTTGCATAATCAAATCCCTTATTTTGCCCAACATAATTATCTTTCACTAAACTTGAGTCCCCATTAGGACAAAATAATCCAGTTGGGTCTTTGTATTTCAACGGGTTGTTATTACAGTAAACATACCAGTTCCAGCCGTCCTGTATTGGATCAACATTGATGAACCTGCCTATCGTAGCATCATAGTACCTTGCATTCACATAGTATAAATTTATTTCCTCATCAAACTCCCTGCCTATGTAGGAGAATCTATTCTCATCAGAGCCGATTTTATCCAACTCGGTACCGAAGGCATTACACAGATTTTCACTGATTATTTCTGAGTCGCACAGATTTTGATTTTTGATTAAATTAATAACATCTTCTCCTTTATATTTTATATTGTTCAATAATTATTTACTTTTTATCCAGCTTATCCTATTACTTACAACTGCATTACCCAGTACCAATTAAATTGCAAGATTAAAAATTATTTTTAAATGGATTTTTATTAAGTTTTTTAAAATATACTAAAATTATTTTATTAACTTTATTATACTTATTTAATAATAATTCATGTTTCATATATGATCCATTATTTTCTAATAAATAAAAAATATAAACATAAGGCTTATTCCTATTATTAACAAATAAATTACTTTTAACATTTAAATAAACAATATTTGTTTTAAATTTCAAATTATAAAAATCTTCATTTTTATTTTTTAATAATGAATTATCATAAATAAATTTTAATATATCCCTCAATTCTTTACTATCCACATTATTAATTTTTTCTTTTTCCATAAACGGGATATCTAAATAAGAAGTAGATAATAATACAAAATCTTTAAATGTTAAAAAATACCAACTATCATCATTAATAAAATATTTTGTTTTACTTTCAATATTATCAAAATAGTAAAATATATAATTAATAACTATAATCAAAACTAATGAAAATACAGAAATAAAAATTACTTTATTTTTTCTTTTCATTAATTATTTCCTTATCTAAATTATAATCATTTTTTAAATTTAATATTTTTAACTCTTCTCCATAATATCCTGTATTATCATGTTTTCTATCAAGATTAATATCTAATTGTGTGGTATAATTTTTTAAAAACTTATCAAAAGCCTTAACATCCTTTTTATTGTCAAAAAACAGATAACCTATTATATCACCATTTTCATTAATAAAATTTACATCATATGTTACTGCTTTTATTTTATAAGGAATACAAAAAAATGTTCCATATATTGTTCTCTCGTTTCTTTTAATAACCATAAAATCTGTTGAAAATTTTGTTTCAGAACCTAGCTTTTTTAAATAATCAGCAATTGTAAATCCTGTATTAAAATCATTATTTTCTTTATTATTATAATTAGCGTGTCTATTAACAATATTTAAAATAGCCTTAATATCTTTTATTAAATTGATTCCTTTTTTTATATCTCCGGCTAATGGTAAATGTGAAGTAATTCTACTAAAAATATCCCAAGCATCACTTAAATATATTTTTGTAGTAGAATGATTACTTTTAGATTCATCTGCCCATACATTTATTGCTTGTTTAACATTCATTGTAAACCAAGTTATACTTTCTTCTGCATATTTATATTTCAACCCACTCGGATCCACAAACTTCAACGGATTATTATTACAGTAAACATACCAGTTCCAGCCGTCCTGGATTGGATCAACATTAATGAATCTGCCTATCGTAGCATCATAGTATCTTGCATTCACATAGTATA
>Ga0209164_1000318_pt1 | contig 129710 bp, 122 predicted proteins | sample MTBNYHSulfiMetaG_FD_187458 | JGI IMG/M metagenome (GOLD analysis project Ga0209164, IMG submission 187458) | Enrichment culture microbial communities from rom New York Harbor, USA that are MTBE-degrading - MTBE-NYH (New York Harbor Sulfidogenic)... | ecosystem: Environmental > Aquatic > Marine... | reverse complement strand
GCTGATGTACTTTGGCATGCCCTCGCTATCCCTTTTAAGGTTGTCGCGACCTCTAGGTATAACGAGGGCTCTTTATTTGTAAAGCCATAATCGGATTTTTATAGGCCGCCTCCCTGGAAACCTTCAAAGGAAGTGTATCAATTTAGCTCAGCAAGGGTGGGTCAATTTAGCTCAGCGCTATAGAAGGGGGCCGTGGCGAGAGTGACGGGGGTGCATTCCCTGTTTGTCCTCATGCGCCAACTCATGTTTCCCCTCCCTTTGCCCCTCCCACCCCCGCCACAAAGGCGGCGGGATCTTCGAGAGGGGAGGGGAAGCACTGGGAATGGCAAGAGTCTCTTCCCCCTTGATGGGGGAGGGTGGGTGGGGGTGGTCGTCTGGATTTTGTAAAGCAATTTTTGAGACATGACACTAGGCCAGGCAGGACTCAGATGCTGAAATCCGGCTGTACAAACAGGGAATGCACCCAGTGACGGCGTTTAAAACTGACCACATATCCCGATAATCCTGCCATGACTTTTGAAAGGCTTGTGGTCCCCGTGCGAACAACAAAATGGGCATGGTTGGACAAAAATGCGCAGACGTAACAAGAGGTTTTTGTGGCTGGGAAAAGATCTCCAAGGCGGTTCAGGAGATTGTCTCGGTCTTTATCGTCTTCAAATATATTTCGGCGCTCAATTTCTCGAATGATGACATGGTGAAGCACCCCGGGGGCATCTACTCGGGCAAGCCGGAGCATAGAAAACTAATGTCACCCTGACTCGGGGATGTCAACTTAGTTATTTATTTATGCCCGTCCCCTTCCATCCCCCAGGCCGAGGCTCTTCCTCACAGCGCCTTTTCCACAAGCCACTGCCTGAAAAGGGGATCAACCACGCTCCAGGCGCCGTCTTCCGGGTTTTGCTCTACCAGATCCTCAGCCGTCAGGACGCTCAGGCTGCGCTGAATCCCCCCCGTTGACTTGAGACGATGCCTTTCCATGTATTCCACCGGGAAGAGTTTATTGGTTGGTTCTTTTGCGATGGCCGTAAGGAGGGCAATTTGAGTGACCGTGAGTCTCCGAATGAGAGCCTCAAAAAGTGCTCTTTCACTCTCCAGGAGCATACGATAGGTGTCAGAGATTTGTTCCGGCGTGACGGATTTTTCCACCCGGTTGAAGAGAAAGAAACAAAATTTCTGGATATAGTAAGGATGTTGTCCGAGCAGCTCGCAAATCTGTTTGCCCAGATCCCTGCTCAGGGCTTTGCCTGCCCCTTCAAACCCGGAAACCATGAACTCAAGGAGTTCTTCTATAGGCAGCGGGCCAAGCTCATAGTTTATGGTGCTTTGAAAGAACGGCCGCTTCCGATTATTGAACATGTCGAGCAGGATTCTGCGGCGGCTGCCCACAAAAACGAATGCGCATTTCATGCCCTGGATGAAGTGCCGCAAGCGGCCTTCAATACGAAGGGAATTCTCGATTTCTGTAATCTCCTGGAATTCATCCAGGGCCACATGGACGAGGTTGGAGACGTCCTGTACGAATCTTCCCAGGGCCTCCATCGTGTTATCCAGTAATTCCCATGACTGGGACATGCTGTAAGCGGGTTGCACGGATACAGAGATTCCTCCGTCCGGACTGGGGGAAAGCACAGGACGAAAAGATGTAAGGAACCGCACGGCCTTTTGAAAGAGGTTTTCGTCCCTTCGTGTAATGGTGTAAATTGATCGCGCGATCCGTCCGGCAATATCTTCGATGGAAGTGACGCCGAAGAGGTCACAGTATGCCGTGATAGCTCCGTCAGATTCCAGATGCCCTTGAACTTTCTTCACGAGAGAAGTCTTTCCATACCTTCTGGGAGAGTAAAGGAGTACATTTTGTCGTGCGGAGGTAAAGGTGATGAGATCCCTCATTTCCTTTTGCCGGTTGCAAAAGGCCGCTCCGGACGGTATTTCTTTGAGAGTAAAAGGGTTTATGTCCACAATCGGCCGCCTTCCGTTTTTTTATTCAAAGCGAGTTGCTTGACTTGAGCAAAAATAGATGTTCATGTCAAGCAAAAACCGCTTGATGAACAAACCTTTTCAAGGCTCAGCCGGGGGTAGAAGTGGTTCAAGGAATAGACTCCATAGACAGGTGCCAGGGATGCTGACGGGATTTATGTAAGTCGCCGACTGAAGCACATGAGGCACTGATAGGGGGAAGGGTGATCGAGCCCTTGGACGGTCCCTACGGCACCTCGGTCGCAAAGGAACCTGGTTGATCAATAGGGCAACGTGTCCAAGGCGATCTGTCTAGTCCCTAAAGGTTAACAGGGAAGCAACAAGGATGTCTCTGATCTCCATAGGGTCCTCTTCCTGTCACGCCTCCTTTACACTTTGCTCTCCTGCCCCTTCCAATATCTCTCGCGCATGATGGTCTTCAGGATCTTCCCCGCCGCACTCCTGGGTAAGGCGTCCACAAATTCGACCGACTTGGGTTTCTTGTAACTGGCAAGCCTCGTCTTGCAGAACGCGATCACTTCCTCTTCCGAGAGCTGCTTGCCTTGCTTCAATGCGACCACGGCTTTGACGCTCTCACCCCATTTGGGATCTGGAATCCCGATCACGGCGGCTTCCAGAACAGCCGGGTGCTCATAAAGAACCTGTTCGATTTCGGCGGGATAGATATTCTCCCCGCCGCTGATGATCATGTCTTTCTTGCGGTCGACGATAAAGTAGTATCCCTCCTCGTCTTGGCGGAGAAGGTCCCCGCTGTGAAACCATCCCCCCTTCATGGCCTCCCGCGTGGCCTCGGGGTTCTTGTAATAGCCTTTCGTGACTGTCGGCCCCCGATAAACCGCTTCGCCGACCTCTCCTCGCATCACCTCGCGCTCCTCGTCGTCCACAAGCCGGATCTCCAGGAAAGGCACGGCCTTGCCCACGGAGCCCGGTTTCCGCAGGGCATCTCTCGCATCCAGGATAGTCACCCCTCCGGCCATTTCTGTTTGGCCGAAACAGTCGAAAATTCCTGCGTTCGGAAAGGTTTCCAGGATCTTTCTTTTCACTTCTATGGGCATGATGGCCGCACCGGTATTTAGAATCCGCAACGATGACCGGTCGTAAGACTGGATTCCTTCGACCTGGAGGAGCGCGATCCACATGGCCGGGACCAGGAAAAGGGTCGTTATTTTCTCACGATGAACAATCTCCCATGTCCTCTTGGGATCGAAGGAGTGCTCGATATACACGCTGGCGCCCACGTAGAACTGGGTCAGCGTATACCCCAACGAGGCCACGTGGAAAAGGGGAGGAATGCACACTAGAATATCATCGAACTCGGCGTGGTAGGCCATGGCCCAGGAGAAGGCATTGAGCATGAAAGCCTTGTGCGACATGACGGCGCCCTTCGGCCGCCCCGTGGTGCCGGAGGTATAGAGAATAAGGGCGTCGTCGTCATCAAAGAGGCGGCAGTGCGGCTCTTCGTCCATGCCCTTCCCGATCAAGTCCTCGTAAGGCTTCATGTCCCTTTTCGAGGAAGTTCCCACCACGATGAACTCACGGATCAGAGAAAGCATGGGGCGGATTTGCCCGATCGTTTCCGAAAACTCATGCCCGAGGATGAGGATCCGGGCGTCCGCATTGTTGATGATGTATTCCAACTCATTGCCCGACAGCCTGAAATTCAGAGGCACGGCGACGGCGCCGATCTTGAACGCTGCATAACAGGCCTCGATGGTTTCAGGGACATTCGGGAGGAGGATGGCGACCTTGTCCCCCTTTCCCACGCCCATCCGCGTCAGCGAATGTGCCAGGGCATTGATGCGGGCATTCATTTCTCCGTAAGTCCGCTCCCCTTCCGCCCAGATAAGGGCACGTTTTTCCGGGAACTTCCTTGCGTTTCGCGCGATTACCTCTCCCAGCAAAAGCTGATACATGGGATTGTATTGTTCTTCCATGAAAAATTCTCCAATGTCCTATGGAAGCGAAGCTTGTAGGTCCTTTTCGGCCTCAAGGCAAGCCTCACCCGGCCTTCGTGAATTCAAAGGCCGTTGATCGGAGATTTAGTATGGCGTGCGCGAAGAAGTCAAGGGAAAAGAAGTGGCCCTCGGCTGCCTCCGACAATAGAGACTGGTATAAATTTCAGAATCATACAAAGAAACCTCTCGTCTCCCGGAAAAAACCTTGACAGGGGGAGACGACCGGTCTACTATCCTTCGAAACTTGAACCAGGCTGGCTGAGGAGGATAACCATGACGAAGACGGAATTGTATGAAAAGCTGGCGGAGCACCTTGATCAGGGGATCATGGGCGCGCCCAAGTCCCCCGCGCTCATGGGGATTCTGGAGGTTCTGTTCCCGGCGGACGAAGCCGAGATCGCCCTGCGCCTGCCCATGGAGAACAAATCCCTGACCGAATTGAAGGAGATGTACCCGGAAGTCCCGGACATCGAAGACAGGCTGAACAGCATGGTCGGGCGGGGGACGGTATTTACCAGCCGGAAACCCGGCCAGGAACGAAAATACCGCCTGATGCCGAGCGTGGTAGGGTGGGCCGAGACGCCCTACTGGGGGGGAAAGGATACCCCCATGGCCCGCAAGCTGGCCCCCCTCTGGCTCAAGTACCGGGAAGAAGCCTTTGCTCAGGAAAAGGTCCGGGGCGGGGTGCCGGTCATGAGGGTGATCCCGGTCTCCAGGACGGTCCAGGACCCCCGAACGGTCCTTCCCTTTGATCACCTGAAACCGATGATCGAAGCCACGGAGTACAGGGCGGTGGCCAAATGCCCCTGCCGGCAGATCAAGACTTACGTGGGTGAGGGCTGTGCCCATTCTTTGGAAAATTGCCTCCATTTTGGGAGCTTCGGCCGTTACATGGTCGAGCAGGGCATGGCCAGGGAAGTGACCCTCGAAGAGACGCTGGAAATCCTTAAAGCGGCCAACGAGGAAGGCCTGGTCCACATGGCGGACAATATCGAAGGTCACGTGAGCACGATCTGCAACTGCTGTGGCTGCTGCTGCAGCTTTATCACGGCAAAGAAGCAAATGGGTATCCCTGCCATGTCCAATTCCAACTATGTGTCCCGGGTGGATGCAGAAGCATGCACCGGTTGCGGGGTCTGTGTGGATCGCTGCCCCATGGAGGCGATCGAATTGGGTGACCAAGGGACGGCCGTGATCGATGAATCGCTTTGTATCGGCTGCGGGGTGTGCACCCCCTCCTGTGATGCGGAGGCGGTGGATCTCGTGCTGCGGGGCGAGGTGAAAGCACCGCCCACCCTGGAAGAGATCTTTACTGCCCGGTTCAAGGTTGCCCGATAGGCAGGATGTTCATCCCGGACCGGAGGTCCGTCTTTATTCATTCCCATTCTCCAAGGAGGTGATTGCAATGACTCAACTTTTGGATATTCTAGGTACCCGGTACCCTATTATTCAGGGGCCCATCGGCCATTTAAACGACCCCAAGATGGTTGCGGCCGTGTCCGAGGCCGGCGCCTTCGGCATGCTCGCCCTGGGTTTTGTCACGGATCTGGAAAAAGTGAAACAGATGATCGCCCAGGTCAAGGATCTTACGGACAAGCCCTTCGGAGCCAACCTCATGATTGCCATGAACCCCAAAAACGAGGCCATTCTCGAGGTGCTGGCCGGGGCAGGGGTTAAGGCCGTAACCACCTCTGCCGGGTCTCCCAAGAAGATCTATCCAAAGATCAAAGAACTGGGCCTGAAGGTCCTCCACGTCACATTGGCCGCCCCGCTGGCTCAAAAGGCCGCTGAAGCCGGTGCGGACGGGGTAGTCGTTTCCGGAATGGAATCCGGCGGGCTCCGCACCACCGGGCCCGAATCCACCAATATGATCCTGATTCCCCTGGTTTGCGACATGGTGAACGTGCCCGTGGTGGCCGCGGGCGGGATCGCCGACCGGCGCGGATACCGGGCTGCCTTGGCCCTGGGCGCCCAGGGTGTGCAGATCGGTACCGCGTTTCTTGCTTCAGAAGAGAGTCCGGCATCCCGGGTATGGAAAGAGGCCATCCTTGCCTGCGGCGATGCCGGTACGACCCTGCTGCCCCTGGGCGGTATGACCATGAGGACCATCATCAACCCGAAACTGAGCCAACTCATGGCTTCCGGTGCGGACCTGGGGAAGGAATACAACATGATGAATGCGGGCGACGCCTGGTCCACCGGGAATTTTGACCTCTTCCCGGCCGGCGGAGGCCAGGTCAGCGCCCTGATCAAGAAGATAAAGCCGGTAAAAGAGATCATCGAAGGCATGGTGTCCTGAAGCGCGGGAGATCAAAAAACAGGGAAAAAGCGCTGCAATCCCAAGGGGATATGAGATATCTCTCCGGGGGCCGAAGATGAGCAGGGAAATGGATACAAGGTCAAGCATCCTGAAAGCCGGTGCTCAGATTGTGCATCGAAAGGGCTTCAACGCCACGGGGCTACAGGAAGTTCTGGATGCGGCCCGGGTCCCAAAGGGGTCTTTTTACCATTATTTCAAGAGCAAAGAGGACTTCGGACTTCAGCTCATCGACTATTTCGCAGCCTATTTGAAGGACATGAGGGATCGCTTTTATGAGGACCACACCCTCTCTCCCATTGAGAAGATCAGGGGGCTTTACCGGTGGCAGGCGGAATCCTTTCTCAGGAGCGGCTTTAAGGGTGGATGCCCCATCGGGAACCTGGCCCTGGAAATGGGCGACCGAAACGACAAATTCAGGAAAAAACTGAACCAGGTTTTTGCGGATATGAAAAAGACAATGGCCGCACATTTGGAACAGGCCAGGGAGCAGGGAGAGATCTCAGGGTCAATCGACGTCCATGAGACGGTGGATTTCATCATGAGCAGTTGGGAGGGGGCCCTGATGCAGATGAAGGTGTCCAAGAGCACTTCGCCGCATGAGGTCTTCGATCGAATGGTTTTCGAACGGCTCCTGAGGTCGGCATGACCTCTGGATCCATCCACCTGCAATCGTAAACGATCTCGGGGCGGTTGCGTGGACACGAACTGGACAGAGGAATTTTTCGGAAAATGGACGAATTCAGAAAGGAGAGATGATTCATGTTCAAGACAAGAATGACGGAGTTGTTGGGAATCGAGTACCCGATTCAGTGCGGGACCATGATGTGGCTGAGCAAGCCCGAGTTCGTGGGGGCCGTGGCCAATGCCGGAGGGCTTGCCTGCATTGCCGCAGCCATCTATCCCACCCGTGAGGAGCTTCTGGAGGCCATCGAGGAGACCCGGGCGCTGACGAGCAAGCCTTTCGGCGTGAACGTTTCGCTGTTTCCGGCCCTGATGCCGCGGCCGCCCGAGGAGATGATCCAGACCGTCATCGACGCCGGCGTGAAGATCCTGGAGACGGCCGGCCGGAGCCCGGAACCCTATCGGGAACTGATCTCCGGGGCCGGCATGACGCACATCCATAAGTGTGCCCGGGTCCGGGACGCGGTCAAGGCGGACAAATTGGGGGTGGATATCGTCTCCATTGTGGGGACGGAGTGCGGCGGGCACCCCAGCATGGAAGGGGTGACCTCCCTGATCCTGGTACCAAAAAGCGCTGCGAAAATCCAGGCTCCGCTCATTGCAGGCGGCGGATTCGGCGACGGGCGCACCCTGGTGGCCGCGCTGGCCATGGGTGCGGCAGGGGTCAACATGGGGACACGATTCCTGGTCACCAAAGAGTGTCCATACCACCAGGGGGCAAAGGAGAGGCTCGTGGAAACTTCTGAAACCGAAACGGTCCTGGTGATGCAGTCCATCGGGAATCCGAGCCGGGCCATGCGCACCCCCTGGACGGAAAAAATCCTGGAGCTGGAAGGCAAGGGGGCCAAACTGGAAGACCTCGTTCCTTACATCAGCGGCAAGGCCGGCGTCACGGGTTGGCAGAGCGGCAACGTGGATGAGGGCATCTTCCCGCTGGGGCAGGTCGTGGGGCTCATCGAGGATATCCCCACCGTGGCCGAGTTGATGAAACGAATTGTGGACGAGGCGATGGAGACAAAGGCTCGGCTGGATAAGATGGCGTAACAAGGGGAGAGAACGTAGAGGCGGGATATCGCGGCGGGAGAGGGAATTTGACGACGTTTGCCGGAACCCGGGCGCTTCCGGGTATCCCTTTTCGCCGCGGTCCCCTGGAATGAAAGGTGAAAAGAGAGGAGTGACCCCATGCACGAACTCATAGACGAGAGCGTGGTGGAGTGCATCCGGTCCACGGGCAAGACCAGTACGGAGCTTCCCGATCGGATACCCATATTGGAAAAGTACAATTTACCCTACGATCAACGGGCGGAGAACGTCCTGGTCTCAGGCTGTCAGATCTTGCCGGCCCTGCCCCATCTGTTGGCTCCCCTGGCCCGGTTGTTCGAGAAAAAGCGGCTCTCCTACACGATGTTGTCCACGGAGTACTGCTGCGGCAACTACCTTTACCGTCCGGCCATCAAGGCGAAAGACGAGGAAGCCATGACGGAATGCCGCGAGCTGTCCAGGGAGTTCGTGGCCAGGAACATGGAACAGGCGGAAAGGTTGGGTGCCAAACGCCTGATCATTTTCTGCTCGCCCTGCTACCCCATCTACAAACATGCGTTTCCCGAGGCGGACATCGTCTTTTACCCGGCGGTCATCAACGAACTCATGGAAGAGGTGGCGTTCGAGGAAAAAATCGACTACTACGCCGGGTGCTACAGGCTGCACCGCAAATTCTCGCCCGTGCCCATGGACCTGAGGACCACCGACGAGGTCTTTGCCAAGATCAAGGGACTGGAAATCAACCGGATCAGCGCGCCGAAATGCTGCTTCCATCCGGAAGGGCTCTCCCACATGATCGACGGCATCTCGACCGGAACCATGGTGCATGTCTGCACGGGCTGCTACGGCCAGGCCCTCCAGAACCTGCCCCAGGGTAGCGAGACCCAGGTCATGATGCTGCCGGAGTTTGTGGAGCGCGTCCTGGGCCGGTGATCCGCCTTCCGTAGCAGGGTTCATCCCCCAGGGGCGGGAAATGTTGGCCTTCTCCATGACCAATCCATTGGCAAACGGCAAGGCCTTGAACGTTGACAGCCCAAAGGGCACGATTTTCCGGACCTTCAGGATACAATCAATCACAAAAAAAGCATGAAAAAGGAAAGACAATGCAAGAACCGAAACGGGTTTACAGAGAACTCCTGGAAGTGATGAAAAAGCGGGGGGGCGCCTATGCGGGGATGGATATTCCTGAGTTCTACGCCATGGCGGAAGAGCTTTTCACCCCGGAAGAGGCCGCCGTCAACAATGCCATGCCCAGGGGTCCTTTTACGGCCAAGGATCTGGCAACGCAAATGGGAAGGGATGAAGGGGAGATGAGAGAAATCCTCGAGGGCATGGCGAACAAAGGCCTTTGCGTGGCCGTGACCATGAAGGGAACCCAGCTCTACCAATCGGCGAGATTCATGTTCGGGATACTGGAATTCCAGTTCATGCCCGGAAAGACCACGGAGAGAGACAAGAGGATTGCCAGGCTGATCCATGATTATGAAAGAGCCTGTGACCGGAAAGTCGATACCGGAAAGATGACTTTTCCAGGAACGAGGGTCATTACGGTGGATCGAACGGTCCGGGCGGGGAATCAAGTGCATACTTACGATCAGGTCCAGACCTTTATCGACAGGTACGATCCCATTGCGATCACCGCCTGTTACTGCCGCCATGCGGCGGCATTGCGAGGTGAGGACACCCACGGGATGCCCAATGATGTCTGCATGCAGTTCGGCCTTGGGGCTCAATTCGCCATTGAAAGGCTGGGGGGCAGGAAGGTCACCAAGGATGAGGCCGGTGAGGTGCTGCGGCGCGCGGAAGAGGCCGGCCTCATTCACATGAGTCAGAATACGACGGAGGATATCGGATTTATCTGCAACTGCGACCGCTGGCACTGCACTGTGGTAAAGGCCGCCCTTGCCAAGCCCAAACCCGGCCTGTTTTTCAACTCCGGCTTCGAACCGGAGTTCGATGTGGACCTCTGTGCGGCCTGCGAAACTTGTATTGAGCGGTGCCCTGCCGGAGCGCTCAGCATGGGAGACGATGAGGTGCCGGAGATCGATCTTGACCGGTGCTTCGGATGTGCCGTCTGCGCAACGGGCTGTCCGTCGGACGCCATCCTCATGGTCAACAAACCCGGCTTCCCCGAGCCGCCGAAAAACGCAAAGGCATTGGTCGAGGCCTTGAAGGCCGGCCGCGCGTGAGGCCCCGGGCCGGGATGCCCCTTGTGAATTCAATGAGGAGGGAATCGATGCATGAGTTGAGTGATTTTCAACAGGCGGGAAAAACGCTGTATGACGAACTCCACCTGGCGAGCATGCCGGTGGCGATCAAGTATATCAAGGATTCCTCGGAAATCCCGGAAAAGGCGATGCGGCCCTCGGCCAAGGGGGAGGAGTGGTGTTTGTGTCAGGGGTTCACCTATGCGCGGCGATGGGGCTGGAACGTGGCCATGACCGGAGAGGACAACTTCTGTGTCCCCTCGTCGGCCTCTCACGGCTGGGTGGACGTCTCCGATGAAGACCTGCTTGAAAGCCAGATCCGGCAGGGCTGGCACAGAAATGAGGAAGCGGAAAAACGGATTCGGGAGAAAACACGGCAATTGATGGGAGAGAAGGCGGAGGCGAGGAAAGCCTACAAGGGTTTTGTGGTCTCCCCCCTGCCCAAATCCATTGTGGTGCCGGACACGGTTCTGATTTACGGCAATGGTGAGCAGATCACCCACATCATACAGGCCGTGGTCTACGACGGCCGCGATTTCCCCGAGTCCTCCTACTGGGGGTTCGCGGAATCCTGCTTCAAAGGGGGCTTGCTCCCCTTCCTGACCCAGACCCCGCAGATCGTCATTCCCGGGACCGGGGACCGGACCTTTTCAGGGGTCTTCGATTGGGAGATCGCCATGGGCCTGCCCGCCACCCTGCTGCCCGAAGTCACCGCCAACCTGTTCAAGGCCGGGGGGCGCCTGAATATGGGCATGCCCGTCAAGACCCTTCTGCCGAGGGGCATCAAGGCCAAGCTGACCCCGGGCTTTGATTTTCTGCGGAAGAAAGTGGACAAGCACCCATGAGTGCCGATGGGACCGAAGGCCAAACCATGGACATAGTGGCGCGAGGTTTCATCGTCTGAAAAAGAGAGTACGAGACCTGCGCCAAGATCGTGCCGGTCCTGAAAGGGCTCGCATCATCCTATACGCCCCTGCCCATCTACGTCCATGACTCTGGTTTCGGGAGGGGATGCCGGGGGTGATCGAAGATACGATGCTGGAACGATCACCAGTCATGGAGAAAGGAGAACGAGCATGTCGTTTGTAACCTATGAAAGAAAGGATCGCGTTGCGCTCATCACCCTCAATCGTCCCGAGCGCATGAATGCCTTGGGAACCGAACTGCGCCAGGACCTCATCGAGGCGGACAGGCGCTTTGCGGAAGATGAAGAGGCATGGGTGGCCGTTTACACCGGTGCAGGGGACAAGGCTTTCTGCGTGGGCCTGGATCTCAAGGAAGCCGCCGAGCGCGGTTCCCGGCAAGAAAAGATCCTGCCCTCACGATTTATCCCGCACATTGAGCAGGTGAAACCCACCATCGCGGCCATCAACGGTTATGCCTATGGGGGGGGATTTGAGATGGCCCTCCGGTGTGACGTTCGGATATGCGCTGAGAACGCCGTTTTCGCTCTCGCCGAGGTCAGGCGGGGGTTGTGTCCGCCATCAGGCTCTTTCACACTGCCCCGTTTGATCGGGACATCCAACGCCATGTGGTGGCTCATGAGCGGAGAGCCCATCGATGCACGGGAGGCGCTGAGGATCGGACTTGTCACCAGGGTGGTGCCTCCATCGGAGCTGCTCCCCACAGCATTGAAGATGGGCGAGATCATTGCCGCAAATGCCCCCCTGGCGGTGCGGGCCACCAAGGAACTGGTGAAGCTCGGCTCGGAAGTGTCCATGCAGTATGGGTTTAAGCTCGCCTTGGGCACCATCGATGCGGTCTGGGGTTCGGAGGATGCCGCTGAAGGTGCACGCGCTTTTGCGGAGAAGCGAAGGCCGGAGTGGAAACTGAGATAGGCAAAACCAAAAAGACGGAAGGAGGAAACCATGGAAAGCCAAGTGGAACTGAATGAAGATCGCATGAGGTTGTTGGGGAAGTTGAAGGACCAGGTGCCCGAGTTCATGACCGCTGAATTCGGGGTGATTGGGGCGGCTTACAAGGACGGGGCCTTGAGCAGCAAGGTCAAGCGTTTGATGTCCATGGCCATAGCGCTCCGGGCCGGATGTACAAACTGCATCCTGGGCCAGGCAGATTATGCGTTGAAGGCCGGCGCCACGAAAGAAGAGTTCCTGGAGACCATCCAGGTGGTGATCTCCATGAGCGGAACCACGGGAATCGCCGAGTCGCTGAGGGTGGTGAAGTTCCTGGATGAGTTGGGAAAACTGTAAGAGGAGTGATCGCGATCGCAGCACTCATCAGAAAGCGGGGCCTGCGAATGTGACCGAGCGACATCCGTCCGCCGGGGGAAAGGGGAGGGATCGGTCCTCTGAAGAGGCGCCACGGCCTGTATTTTCCTAAGGCCGGATGCATGTTTTGTGGGAGCGGCATCTTGACGCGACCGCGTTGAAATCGAGGCAAGATGCCGCTCCCACACCTGATGCCGCTCCCACACCCGGCGCCCCCGGTCGTCATACCGTGCCCCCCCGAATCACCCGCGGAGGCGGCATGGTGGGAAAGGTCCACCTGGCATGATTCGAGGCGGAAACGGGAGTTTTTCATGCAGAGAAAATGCCTGTTTTTCCTGAGCCTGGCCTTGTGTATTTACAGCAATGTGTTCGCACAAGACGGCCAGGGTATTGTGGAGGGAAGCTTCGACTATATCCGGGGTAGAACCTCCATCTCCCTGGTGGATATGACCGTTCATCGCCCGGACTGGGAGCGGGTTTTCTCCATCAGGGGGTGGACCGAGGGACAGGACAAGAGTCTCATCCGGATCATCGCGCCCGCAAAGGACAACGGGAATGCCACCTTGAAAATAGGCAGGGAGATGTGGATATACAATCCCAAGGTCAACAGGGTGATCAAGATTCCCCCCTCGATGATGTCCCAGTCCTGGATGGGATCCGATTTTTCCAACAATGACCTGGCCAAGAGCGACAGCCTGCTCAAGGACTACTCCCATAGCATCGTCGGCGAGGAGATGCACGAAGGGAAAAAAATCTACCTGATCAAGTCGGTGCCTATTCCCCATGCTCCGGTGATCTGGGGGATGCAGCGGCTGAAAATTCGAGAAGACCATATCTTCCTTGAACAGGAATTCTATGATGAGGATCTCAAGCCGGTCAAGAAGTTGAGCGGTCTCCAGATTCAAATGATGGGGGGGAAGCTCTTTCCAAAAGTGTGGAAAATGCAAAAATCCGATGCCAAGGAGGAATACACCCTGCTCGAATACAGGGAAATTCTCTTTGATGAAGAGCTGCCCGAGCGGCTCTTCAGTCTTTCCTCTCTCAAGAGCCTGAAAAGGTGAGATCCGTGCCTGTGGACTTCAAAATCGCGTGGCGCAATGTGTGGCGGAACCCCAGGCGGTCCATCCTCACGGTGTGCGCCATTGCCTTTGCCTGCACGCTGCTGGTCTTCATGCTCTCCTGGCAATTCGGCTCTTACCAAACCATGATCAACGCAGCGGTGAAAATCAATACCGGCCACTTACAGGTACAGGCCGAGGGATATAACGAGAAGAGGAGCATTCGGTTGGTCGTACCTGAACCCTCTTTGGTAGCCGCTCTTCTCGATCGCATCCCCCGGGTGGCTGGATACACTTTTCGCGGGAATGCTTTTTCTTTGATCTCTTCCAAGGAAAGAACTTACGGCGGCCTTGTGGTGGGCATCGATCCCTCAAGGGAGGCCAAGGTTTCAACGCTTGTGCGGATCATCCGCCAGGGAGACTACCTTTCCCCGGACGACACGGATCAGGCCTTGATCGGGGCTATATTGGCCGAGAACCTTCGCGTGGGGATCGGGGATGAAGTGGTCCTCCTCGGCCAGGGTCGTGACGGTTCCGTAGCAGCTACCGTTGTCCACGTTAAAGGCATCTTCTCTTCCGGTATGGACGAACTTGATCGTTCCTCCATCCGTATCCCTTTGAGGTACTTTCAGTCCACCTACGCCATGGGAGAGGCCGTTCACGAAGTGGTCGTGCTTGGACAATCCCTGACCCATGTGGAGAACATAAAAAGGGAGGTGGAAGCTGGCCTGGGAAACTTGCGGAAAACAGACCATCTGGTGGTGCTGGATTGGATGGAGCTTTTGCCCGGACTGGTTCAGAGCATTCAAATGGATTTGGTCAGCGGCTTTATTTTTTACCTTATCCTGATCGTGGTCGTGGCTTTTAGCATCCTGAACACTTTCCTTATGGTTGTTTTCGAGAGGACCAGGGAGTTCGGGGTGCTCTTGGCCGTAGGGACGAGTCCGGGACGGCTGACGAAGCTTTTATTGCTTGAATCTTCAACCATCGCGTTCCTGGGAATGATCATCGGCGTTATTGCAGGGAGCCTCGTCACCTTGTATTTTCAGACCCACGGAATCTTGATCTCCGGCGCAACGGAAATATTGAGGCAGTTTGGGCTTCCGGAGCGGATGTTCCCCCGCCTGTCGGCGCTCTCGATCATGATAGGGACAGGGATCGTGCTTTTCATCACCCTCCTCACCGCCCTTTATCCGGCGCTGAAAGTTCGGCGCCTACACCCGGTCAAAGCAATGACATCCGGGTGAGTCTTGCCTCGGTCGCTTGTTTCCGGGGCAAGAGTAGACGATGTGGGAAGAATCCAGGGCGGCCGTATAGGACGTATAGAGGGTTCAGGACCTTGGCCATGTACATCGCAATGGGCTGGAGAAATATCTGGCGAAATCCAAGACGCACCATGGTCATCTTGATTGCGGTCGTTGTAGGTGTCTGGAGCATGATTCTTCTCGGTGCCCTGATGAGAGGGATCGGTGACGGGATGGTGCGAAACGGCATCGCCGCGCTAACCGGACACATTCAGGTGCACCACAGGGGCTATCGAAGCGATCCGGCAGTGGAAAACAGCATGAAGGATCCCCGGGAACTGGCATCGGTATTGGGGCGGCTCTTGCCAAAAGAGAGTTTTTGGACGGAAAGGGTCCGGGTGAACGCCATTGCCTCCAATGCCCGCCACTCCAGCGGGATCACCATGGTGGGAATCGAACCCGAAAGGGAAGCCAAGGTCTCATTTATCAAAAGAGCGGTTACCCGGGGACGATACCTCCGCTCAAAGGATCCCTACGGGATCATCGTTGGCAAAGCCCTGATGGAAGAGTTCGAGACCAGGCCGGGCCACAAGCTGGTGCTTATGTCCCAGGATACCCGTGGGGAAATTTCATCGCGGGCCTTTGAGATTGTGGGGGTTTTCAGGGCGGAAATGGCTGCCACGGAAAAGCAGTTTGTTTTTATCACCCTTTCCTCGGCCCAGGAAATGCTGAACCTGAAAAAAGGCATTTCCGAAGTTTCCATTCTCCTTTCCAGCAATCGGGAAGTGGGCGGGATCGCCACAGATCTTCAGGCGGCACTGCCGTCCAAAGAATACGAAGTGAGTACCTGGCAGGAGCTTCTTCCGGTGGTTACCGCGGTCCTGAAACTATATGACGGCTTCATTTTCCTGTGGTTTCTGGTGGTCTTTGTCGCCATGGGTTTCGGTATCGTCAACACGACGCTGATGGCCATATTTGAGAGGATACGGGAATTCGGGCTGCTCAAGGCCCTCGGGATGAAACCGGGCGGAATCGTAAGGGAAGTTCTCACGGAGTCGTTCTTTCTTTTGGTGCTGGGAATGGCCATTGGAAACAGCCTGGGCTTCTTGAGCATTTTCGCCCTTTCCCGGAAAGGCATCGATCTTTCCTCTCTCGCCGCCGGACTGGAATACGCAGGCATGGCGCGGGTGATCTATCCCATCGTGCAGAACAGGGACATCCTCATGGCCAACCTGGTGGTACTGATTCTGGGCCTGGCGGTAAGTCTCTACCCTGCCGTGAAGGCGGCGAGATTCACACCGGTGGAAGCGCTGGTCCACACATGAAACTGGAAAGTCGGAAAGACTCGGTGAAAAATGCGCATGCTCCACGACTCGGGCATCACCCCCGTCAGGCCTGAATTCTGGATCCTGCTTGGAGATCTCCCATGTACATCGTGCAATGTACGGATATCAAGAAGACCTACCATCAGGGGAAAGTGGAAGTTCCGGCACTGAACGGAGTAAGCCTGGCAATCCAAGAGGGAGAATTCGTCGCCCTTGCCGGGCCTTCGGGATCGGGCAAGACCACGCTCCTGAACATTATCGGGGGATTGGATTCGGCTGACTCCGGCAATGTTGTGGTGGACGGCAAAGCTTTAAACGAGATGAACCAGTCTGAACTGGCCCTCCTGCGCCTGCACCGGATCGGATTTGTCTTCCAGGCTTACAATCTCATCCCTGTTTTGTCGGCCATAGAAAACGTTGAATTTGTCATGCTGCTCCAGGGTGTGCCGGCAGCGGAGCGCAGGCAACGGGCCAAGGCGATCCTGGATGACGTGGGCTTGGAGGGCAAATACCACAGACGTCCCGCAGAGCTTTCGGGAGGGCAACAGCAGCGTGTGGCTGTGGCACGGGCCATCGTTTCAAATCCGTCCATGGTCTTGGCAGACGAACCCACCGCCAACCTGGATTCAAAAACCGGGAGGAGTCTGCTGGAACTGATGCAGGAAATGAACGAAAAGAGAAAGGTCACCTTTATCTTTTCCACCCATGACCGAATGGTTATGGAATATGCCGGGCGGCTCATACGGATCAGGGACGGCTCGGTGGAGGAGGACCTTCGCAAGGGGGGGCACGGTCTCGGTCCTGAAAGAGATGTCCCGTAAATGGAGAAGGGAACCTTCCTTCGACGGCTGAGGGAATGCCAAAGTACAAGCTTGAATCTCAAATGACCCTCAAAATGCCGGCTGGGTCAGCGATTGAAACAGCGTGAAGGCTTTTTTCTCTAGAGGGTGCATTCTTTGGGCAGAGTGGACCGATATGACGATGCGCGTGTCCTTGGAGAGTGGAATGGCTCGTCTAACCGTTCTTGCCATGCTCGGATTTCTTACCTTTGCATGTTGGCCTGTTCAGATGGCTGACGCCGCTTCAGCGGATCCAATGGCTGCGAATTCAGAATCTGACCTCGTGCCTTCTTCAGTCTGGTCGAAAAAGGTGGAGGCGCAATGGGGCGGGCATCTGAAGGCGCGGGGGGTTCTAAGCTGGTATGAAGACGATTCCATATTCGAACCGGTGGGGACGGGCACCTTCCAGGACGGGAGCGGGGAGTTCCGATTAAAGAGCAGGGTTCTTCTGGGAGATTGGGGAAACTTCGACGCGGATTACGAGGCTGTTCTTTCGGGGGGAGAAACCCGCCGCAAGCAGAATGAGCTGGAGGATCTGTTCCCGGATCTTTTCCGCGTGCTGCCGGGCAGCAGTCCGCCGGAGGACGACCGGCGCTTCATGGACTTGACCAGCACGATTTCCGAGGATGAGAGTGCCATCCTTTACCACCGGTTGGACAGGCTCTCGCTGACTCTGCTTCCCAGGTGGGGGATCGTTAGCATCGGCAGACAGGCCGTTACCTGGGGAAACGGGTTTCTTTTCAACCCCATGGATCTATTTAACCCCTTTTCTCCGACCGATGTGGAGCGGGATTATAAGATCGGTGACGATCTTGTCTTCGCGCAGGTTTCCACCCACAAGCTCCTCGGCTTCCAGACCCTCTATGTGCCCAGAAGGGATCCCATGACCGGTGATGCCCAATGGGACGAGAGTTCCCTGGCCGGAAAGGGCCACTTCGCTCTTGGGACCACGGAGGTTGATCTCATGGCGGCGAAGCATTACGAGGACGTGGTGGTTGGATGGGGGAGCGTTGGATACCTCGGGGATGCGGCCTGGCGCTTCGATGTCACGTGGACGATTCTGGAGGACGATAGCCGTATGGACGGCTTTCTATCTCTTGTCTCTAACGTGGACTATTCCTGGGTTTGGTGGGAAAAGAATTTCTACGGGTTTCTGGAGTCCTACTACAACGGTCTCGGGGAGGATGATTACCGTGAAGTTCTCTCCGATCCGAACGTTCGTGACCGCCTGGCGCGAGGGGAGTTGTTCGCGCTGGGGCGCGCCTACCTCAGTGGAGCCTTCAGGGTGGAAATCCATCCGCTGTTCCAGGCTTACCTGACGGTGATCTGCAACATCGAGGATCCCTCGGGTGTGATTCAACCGAGGGCAACATGGGATGTGGCGGAAAACGTGGAGATCACTGCCGGCCTGAGCATTTTTTACGGAGGAGCCGGCACGGAATATGGCGGATTTGAAATACCGGGCACAGGTCTTCGCGTCAAGCCTGCGGACACTGCCTACCTGTGGCTGAGCTATTTCTTTTGATTTCCCTCGACTCGACAAAGGCTCAGGATGGGCCAGATCCCCTATTTCCAGCCGCTCTCGATGTTTCACTTTGACACCTCCTTATCGGCGAGAAGATACACATGATGCATTCAAAGCCCTTGCGGCCCCTCTTGGTCAACCCTGTTGGGCTCATGGGTCCACGGCCCTTTACAACATGATCCCCTTTATATACACTGCCCCTCTCGTATGGGGTTCAGAGTTCAAGGTTGGAGATAGGGGCCTAGTTGAGATATGGAATGTTGGGGCATTCGCTTTGAACGGAGCATCCATGAAAATAGAACGACTTGAGGAAGCAGGATCAGCGAAAGAAAGGGAACCTTGAACGGGGAATCCTGAACCGTTGAACGGTTCCACTAAGGTTATCGGTTTTCCATGCTTCAAGACTCGGAAGAAAGGAGAATGTTATGTACGAGCCGCTATTTTACTCAGAAGAGGAGATCGCTCTGCGGGATCAGGCCAGGGCATTTGTGGAGAAGGAGATCGCACCTCATGTGGCAGAGATGGATAGGGAGAACAGGTATCCCTTCGAGCTGCTCAAAAAGCTCGGGGAAAACGACTATATCGGTGTAAGGTTCCCCAGGGAATATGGCGGTGCCGGAAGAGACCTGGCATCCGAGACCATCGTGAATGAGCAGGTGGGCCGGGCAAGCATCGCCATGGCATGCGCGAGGAGCGTGACGAGCTACGTGGCCCACGCCATCAACGAATATGGCAGCCATGATCAGAAGAATAGGTACCTGCCGCGGATGTTCTCGGGGCAATGGCCTGCGGCCGAGTGTCTGACCGAGGCGGTCGGCGGCTCGGATGTGGCAAGGATCAAAACGACGGCGAAGAAGGCGGATGACGGCTATATCCTGACCGGGGAAAAACGATATCAGGCGAGCGGCGGCGTTGCCCAGGTCCTGCTGGTCTATGCCCTCACAGATACCGGCGTGAATCCGCGGGAAGGCATGAGTGCCTTTATTGTTGAAAAGGGCTGGGAGGGACTTCATACGGCAAGGCTTTTCGATACGATGGGATACCGGGGTCTTGAAGTGGTCTCCGAGATGGTGTTCAGCAGGGTAAAGGTTCCCCGGAAGAATCTCCTGGGCAAGGAAGGGGACGGGTGGAAGATGATCCTTTCCATGTTGAACGGCGAGCGGACCATTGTCAGTGGCAGCTTTATCGGGGCGGCCCAGGCCTGCATGGAGATCGCGGCCAGGTATTCCAATGAGCGGGTTGCCTTTCATCAGCCCATTCGAAAATGGGAAGGGATTAATTACAAGATGGCCGATATGGCCGCCACCATCGAATCGGCAAGACTCCTCTGTCTCCAGGCCGCAAGGATGATCGACCGAGGCCTGGACGCCACCAAAGAGGCGGCAATGGCCAAGATGGTGGCAACCGAGGGGGCATTTGAGGTCATCAATAAGGCCATGCAGATCATGGGGGGGATCGGTTATACGAGCGACTATTCCATCGAACGTCACTTCCGCGATGCCAGGAACGGTCTCTTTGTCGCAGGAACAAGCGAGATGATGAGGCTCATCATCCAGCGGGAGACCTACAAGGAGATTTTGGGATGATTGAGGCGCGGCTCTAAGGAGATTTTACGAAGCACGATGTGAGGGAAAGAGGAAGCCGTTGTTGAGAAAAAGCTGACACAGTCGGGCCTAGTCCAGGGCAGTGGATAATACCCCCGCCGGCGGAGAGCCAATTGGGGCCTTTGCCCACAGCAATGGCGGAAGGCTTCTTGCCGCTTGGCGCCTCAGCCTGAGGTTCAGCACCCCACGCTTTCCGCCAGGTTGGGACCCGGGAATCAGCCTCCGGCCCGGTGGGAACCATCTATATCAGGCGGATTTCCAGCCTGTTTTCTCTTCGACCGCCTTGAGTTCCTTTCTCCTTCGCTCAACGGTCTCCTGTACTTTTCGGCCGATGTCCGGAGACTTGTAAAGGAGGGCAATCTGGTTCTTCTTATGCCACACCAGCACTCTGTCCTGGCATTCCTCTACCCAGTATTCCTCCTTTTCCTGCTCCGGGGTAAGTTTAATTGTTGTTTCGGGAACCGGCTGATTCGTCATATGTTCCTCTAAGAATTCCTGGCCCTTTCAATGGCTTGGTTTTAACTCCTTCCGATGGTTTCATCGGTTTATCCCTTGCTGCTTGCTCTCCAGACTCTAAATGCTCCTCGGCGCGACCTGGGTTCACCCTCGCTCAGGGGGGAAGTTTTTGTGAGATCAACCACTCAGCCTTGCAGCACCACGTTAAACCCTGTCTAATTCATGCTCGGGAAAGGCCATGTTGTATCCGGTCTTATCCGCCTTCATAATCACATATCCCGCCGGGTCATCTTTGACCTCGACGATCTCGCCTTCCCAATGGGCAATCCGATAACCCCCCGGCCAGCCCGGTCTATCCTTCACTTTGACCCTGTCGCCTACTTTAAATTGGGCCATTATCTTTCCCTCCCCATACTTCGCTCTGTGTGCATTTTTGGGTCCGCTAAATCCCCGGGAACGGAGAGCTTGGACAAGCCGATGCAGCCCGCTTTTTTTCTGGAGCGACTGTACGCAAATTTCGATTGTGTGTCAAGGAAAAATGGACCACAACATATGAGGTATGCAGCGTGAATGGCGGCCGTCAGGGGTTGGAGAATGATATTTCTCAGGAAGAGAGGGACGGAATGGGAAACCTCCACAAGGGCGGGGGAAAATGGAGGTTGGGGTTTCCTCATTTCTCCAAGTCCCCCTGGTAATTGATCTGGTCCTGTCGGATATGGCGCCATCTGGTTTCTTGGTTTAATTCTTCCAGGTAGTGGGCTGCCATACTTACAGTTCGAGGAGTTACGATGAATATGCGTGTGGACTGCCATGGAAAACCCAGATCCAGGACCAGCGCTGCACCAACACCATCAAGGTTCATGGGAATGCGACGACCTGTGGCTTTCGCCAGTTCTTCTTCCATCAGGGTTGCAAGGTGACAGTAAGTTCCAAATACGCCCTCTTCCCTTGCGAGCCTGAGCAGGATCGGTGCCCGAGGGTCCTCCCTGTGCAGAGGGATGCCGAAGCCCGCTAAGCGCTCTCCGGCGCACCGTGCCTCTTCCACTAACCTGCGGGCCGCCTCCCGGAGAAAATCAGCGTTGATATCCGCTCCGGTCTTCTTCTGGATCGAAACAACTTCCACCATTTTCTTTGCCAGTTGTTCTCCCGCTCCCCCCATCCAATCCGCAAAGGTCAAGACCCCTCCGCCAATGGCCACCTGGATAGGCGCTCCGTAGGAAGCAAAACATCGGCTTATCATGGAGGGCGGTGAAATGCCGTGCTCCATGGAGGCCGTCAATAAGGCATCCAATACCCTTACTTGTCCTTTCGTCGGCGACTCCCCCCTTATCAGGAGGTACATCATCTCCGTGAACGTGACCTTTCCAACCATATCCGTGAGCCTTCGTCCTCGAACAATGACGTTTTCTTCTTCATCGGTACTGACGATCTTGGATATGGCGGTTTCCCAATCACTCATATTTCTTGCTTGTGGCATATGCTCCTCCTTTTATAGGGGTATCTTCCCCATCTTTGCCTTTACCACATTCTCCCATTGATCTTAAAGGCAGCGAGAATACGAACAAGGGCACGTCCTTAAATAGGTCGGGGAGGCTCGCCTCGCCGACATCCCCTTCCCGGAATCGTACCGGCGACCGAGAATGTAGGTCAGTGTGTCCTGGGGCAGGGGCTCGTGGAATGGCGGCATCGGCGAGGCTCAAAAGATGGTTCTTCCTATAGCCATTTCTTTTTCCTGAAATAAAGGAGCATCAGCAAACCAATGACGACCATCACCACCCACACAAGCCCGTATCCATAGCGCCACTCCAGTTCGGGCATGTACTTGAAATTCATGCCGTAGATCCCTGCCACGAAGGTGAGGGGGATAAAGAGGGTGGCAATGATCGTGAGGACTTTCATGACTTCATTCATTCTGTTGCTCAAGCTGGAAAGATAAATGTCCAGCATTCCTGAGACCATATCCCGGAAGGTTTCTATCGTATCAACCACCTGGATCGTGTGATCATACACATCCCTGAGATAGACGGTGGTTCTTTCCTGGACTAGCGGAGATTCTCCCTTTTCGAGGCTGACCACCGCTTCCCTGAGGGGCCACACGGACTTTCGCAAGAAGAGAAGCTCTCTTTTCAGGTTGTGGATGGACTCGGCCGTCTCGGGCACGGGTTTGCTGATGACCTCCCCCTCCAGTTCTTCGATGTCCTCCCCGATTTTTTCCAAAACGAGAAAATAGTTGTCCACCACCGCGTCCATCAGGGCATAAGCAAGATAGTCCGGTCCCCCTTTCCTGATCCGGCCTTTCCCTTTTCTCAGGCGTTCACGCACGGATTCAAAAACATCTCCTTCGCTCTCCTGGAAGGAGAGCACGAAACCACGGCCCACAATGATACTGACCTGTTCAATGTAAAGAAGCTTTTGCGCCTCCCCATAAGTGATCATTTTGAGGATGAGGAAGAGGTAGTTTTCATAATCCTCCATCTTGGGCCTCTGGTTCGTGTTCAGGATGTCCTCTAAAACCAAAGGGTGCAGGTCGTAGTGCCTGCCGATTTTTTCCACCATGTCCACTTGATGGATGCCGTCAACATTGATCCAGGTGACCGAATCTTTTTCTCTGTAAGAAAAACTCTCCTCGATGGCGGCAAGATCCCTCTCTTCGAAATGCTCCTGGGTGTAGTCCATGAGCCGAAGCCTCGCCTTCTCGGTCTTTTTATCCCCAACGTGAATCAGCGTTCCCGGCGGAAGGCCGGCTTTTTTGGAAATCCTGTGGGTGAACCGCACCATGATGGTCAACCTCCGATTTTTCCGGGATTAAAGAAATCACTCCCCTGAGCCCCGGATGGATTTGTCGCGATGCCGTCCAGGACCCAATGGGTGGAAGTCCCCTCACCCTCCCCTTACCCCTTGCCACCTAGAAAGGGGAACAAATAGATGGGCGCTACTCTAGCTCCTTGAAGCTCATTTTTCAAAGGATTTCCGAAGGCAAGATGGGGTCGGGGTTGATTATCGAGGCCGGCTGTGATAATAAAACACGAAGAGGAGGAGAGCATGCATTACGATACCGCACTGAGAGCCTACACGTCCAAAAGGGTCGAGGAAATCGAGTCCGCGGACATCCTGGTCGGGATTCCTTGTTTCAACAATGAGAAAACCATCACGCACGTGATTCAGACGGTGACTCACGGCCTGGCCAGTCACTACAAGGACAGAAGGTCCGTGATTTTGATCGCCGACGGGGGTTCCACCGACGACACCCGGGAGGTGGCCAAGGAGTTCCAGATCAAGCCCTGGCAGGAAAAGGTCGTCTCCATTTATCGGGGGCCCGGGGGCAAAGGGACCGCTTTGCGCTCCGTGTTCGAGGCGGCGAGCCGGCTGAAGGTGAAGGCTCTCGCCGTGGTGGACTCGGACCTGCGAAGCATCACCCCCGACTGGGTGGAACATCTCCTGGACCCCGTGCTCTCCAAAGGCTATCAGTTTGTGGCGCCCGTGTACCTGCGCCACAAGTACGACGGGACCATCACGAACAACATCGTTTACAACCTCACCCGCGCGCTTTATGGAAAGCGCATCAGGCAGCCTATCGGCGGTGACTTCGCTCTGTCCAGGGATTTGGCCAAGTTTTACGCGGAGCAGGACGTATGGCAGACCGATGTGGCCCGCTACGGCATCGACATCTGGATGACCACCAACGCCATCACCCAGAACTTCCGCATCTGCCAGTCCAATCTGGGGGTAAAGATCCACGATGCCAAGGACCCGGGACAACACCTGGGCCCCATGTTCCGCCAGGTCCTGTGGACCATTTTCTCCCTCATGGAGCGTCACGAAAGCTACTGGAAAGGCGTTCGGGGGAGCGAGGCGGTGGAGCTTTTCGGGTATCAGGGCTATGTGGAGCCCGAGCCCGTGAACGTGGATGCGGAGGCCATGATCGAGCATTTCAAGATCGGGTATCAGCAGTTTTCCTCTCTCTGGAAGGAAATTTTTTGCCAGGACTGTTTCGAGGAGATTGTCCGTTGCGCGGAAACGGAACCCAAGTCCTTCCATTTGTCCACGGACTCCTGGGTTCAAATCCTCTATGAACTGGCCGCCACTTTTCACCACTGGCGTGTGAACCGCAACAAGCTCATCGATCTCGTCACGCCCCTCTACTATGCCAGGGTGGCCTCTTTCGTGCGGCAGAGCTGGGAAATGTCGTCCGCGGAAGCGGAAGAGCTTGTGGAGGAGCAGGCCTTGAAATTCGAGGAACATAAAGACTACCTGGTGAGGGTGTGGGATGGGAAAGCGGCCCCTGGTTCAACCGCTTAAGAGTCTGGAGTAAAGTGTCGGGCCCTTTTAGAAAGGGCTGGCCCCCTGTTTCCGAGACGTACGGCTGGTTTTCGCACCCTCCACCAAAGGCAAGTTTCGCGGGAGGAGCGTTTCGAATTCAAGAAGAATCCTCATGGGGGAACGGCATTCGGGGGGAAGGGTTACCAAAGCCGGATGAACTTTTTCCCCTCCCTGAGTTCGCCCCGTACCTTTTCCATATGCCTCAGGGACGCGATTTCCCTTTCAAGATCGGAAGGGCTCATTTGAAGCCTTTCACATAAATCCTTCGGCTCGATCCCTCCAGTTTCCTTGAGGATTTCCATAATTTGATTTTGGGTTTCCGTCAGGTTCACAGGCATGGCGCCTTCCTTCCCGAAGGATTTGGCGCTGTGCACTGCCCAGGGATCGCAGGCGCGTGCGGGGGAAAGAGCGTCCATGTAACAGTCCTCGCAAAGCACCTGTCCGTGGAGCTCTCTCTCTTCGTCTTTTGCGACTTCTTTCTTGCACTTGTCACATATCATGATGACCTCGTCTTGTTTTTAGTCATTGCTCTTTCTGCACGGGGTGCCGGTCGAAGCATTTGTTGATAGAAAACGATTAAAATTTTACCGTCTTTACGATTCCTTCGTACTCCTTGATTTCCTCTTGGGTGAGTTCGCGGCGGAAAAGGTCTTGATTCACCATGACCGGGATTTTTCTGTTCAGGGCCAGCGCCACAGCATCGCTGGGTCGGCTGTCGACCTCATAATCCACGCCACCGGCTTGGAAAAGTATTCTCGCGTAAAAGGTATTCTCACGCATATCGAAAATTTCAATGCGCGTGAACTTGACCTGGAGTTTTTCCAAAATTCCCAGGTAGAGTTCGTGGGTAAGGGGCCGATGGGCTTCCAACAAACCTTTTTCTTTGGCAATGGCGGCGAACTCCGAATCGCCCACGAACATCATGAAATAGCGATTTGCATCCGCGGTTTCTTTCAGAATCACCATGTTTCCCGAGCCTGGGTCAGTCTTTAGGTATATCTCCTTAACGGCAATCATTTCCTCTCCGTTCCTCATTGAATCTCTCCCAAAAATTGAAGATTCGGGACGTGGGGCGCGGGATCAGGCTTCCTCGTCTTCATCTTCAGAGTCTCCACTTGCGCCCGTGTCTTCCTCTTCCCCGAAATTTTTGACGATTTCTGCAATTTCCGTCAGCCGTTCATCCACCTTGCAGAACAGCGTATTTTCAGGGTACGTACCATTGGGTTGAAGGGTTCCGGCCTCCATCCCCGTCAGGATTTCAATGCCTTCCTCAACGGTAGAGATAGGCCAAACGTGGAAAAGACCTTTTTCCACTGCATCTGCCACCTCCTGCTTCAGCATCAAATTTCGAACGTTTTTTGCAGGAATGATCACCCCCTGACGTCCGGTAAGCCCTTTGTGTTTACAAATATCAAAGAACGCTTCCACCTTTCGCGTCACACCTCCAACCGCCTGAATTTCTCCCTTTTGACTGACAGAGCCCGTGACCGCGATGCCTTGATCGATCGGAACTCTCGACACGGCGCTGAGCAGGGCGAAAAGCTCCGCACTGGAAGCACTGTCCCCTTCAACGAGGCCGTAGCTTTGCTCGAAACACAAGGAGGCGGTGAGGGATACGGGTTTTTGCTGGGCGAAGCGCTCTCTTAAAAAGCTCGTGAGGATCATGATCCCCTTGGTGTGAATGTTCCCGCTCATCTTGGACTCTCGTTCTATGTCGATGACGCCTCCCCTTCCCACGGATACGGTTGCGGTGATCCGGTTGGGTTTCCCGAATTCATAATCGCCAGTCATCAGCAAGAAGATTCCGTTGATCTGACCACTCTTAAACCCGTCTGTCTCTATCCACCAGATGTCCTTTTCTACGAGCTCCCTGATTCGATCTTCCATGAGGTTGGATCGGAAGATGCGCTTTTGAATGGCCTTGTCCACATGTTCTCGCTGAATGAATTCCCCATGGTCCAGCTCTGCGAAGTAGTTGGCCTCCCTGATCAGATCGCTGATATCTCCCATCTCGAGGCTCAGTTTGTCCCGATCTTCCGTTCGTTCCATGCTGTACTCGAGCACCCGTGCAACCCCTGTGCGATCCAGGTGCCGGATCTGCTGATTTGTGCAGAATCTGCCGATCATTTCGGCGCAGCGCAGAATCGTGTCCTCATTACGGTCAAAGCGGTCGTCCAGGTGTGCCTTCACCTTAAAGAGTTTGGGGAAGCGGTCGTCGTAGAAATGAAGCAGCTCGAAGAGATAGGGACTGCCCGTCAGTACAATTTTTATATCCAGCGGGATGGGTTCGGGGCGGATGGTTTTCGTGCTGAACATCCCATAGAGTTCTCCCAGGTCTTCGATTCGGATTTCCTGGTCTCGCAGTGCACGTTTCAAGGCCTCCCAGGAGAAATACCATTTGAGCAAATCCAGCGCTTTCATCACCAGGTAGCCGCCGTTGGCCTTGTGAAGATCGCCGGGCTTGATCATGGTGAAATCCGTAAACAAAGCCCCGAACCAGGCCTGTCTTTCAATGACCCCGAAGAGGTTCGGGTAGGTGGGATTGGATTGAATCACGACGGGGGCTCCTTCCGTCTCGGAATTGTCCACCAGGACGTTTACCTCGTATTTGCGGAAAGCTGCCTTCCTGGCAGGGGCCGGGAAATGCAGCACATGGTGCTGTTCCGTTTCCTCCTCCTTCTTCTTGAAATCCTCCAGGTTTTCCAGGATGTCCTTTTGAACCACCTTAAGGTATTCGGTGACTGCCGGCTCCTCCCTGTATTTTTCGAAATAGGGTTCCATGAGCTGTGCCACCACGTAGAGGGCCGCCTCACCGTCCAGTTTGCCGTGCTTCTCCTTGAACTCCACCTCCGCTTCTCGAATTTTTTTGATGGCCCCTTTCATATTTTTCTGAAGTTGATCGCTTTTCTCCCTGAGTGTGCGCCTCTCCTCCTCAGGCATTTCAGCAAGTTTTTCCTGGCTGAGGGGCTGGCCGTCTTTCGTCGCCGGCAGGATCACCATTCCCACCTGAGAGACCTGCAAAAGAAAACCCTCTTCTTTTGCCTCGTGGGAGAGTTCTTCGATGATTTTGCGCCTGGCCCTTTCGAAATCTTTGCGTACGTCGGTTTCCCTGGTGCTGTAATCGGCACTTTCAAAAACCTCGGGGATTTTTGCCTCCAGGGAGTTGAGAAATTCCCGCATGTCTTTTTGGAGCTCTTTTCCCCGACCGGCGGAAATCCTGAGCGTTTTGGGCCTATCCGGCTCCTTGAAATTGTAGACGTAGCACCAGTCCGGTGGGGTGGACTCCTTCTTGGCTCGTTCCTCGATGTAGGTCCTGGCGATATAGGTGAGGCCCGTTTTGGGCGGACCCGCAATGAAGATGTGGTAACCGCTCGTTTTCATGCCCATTCCGAACTTCATAGCATCGGTAGCCCGCTCCTGGCCCAGAACCAGTTCTTTGAGAGGTTCGAGCGATGCCGTGTTTTCGAAGCGAAGTGATTCCGGATCCACACAGCCTCTGAGCTGGTTCGCTGGCAACTCCGCGACTTTTTTCACCATGTGTTATCCCTCCGGTTTCCGCTGCTCTCCCCGGCCTCCCGCTTCGGTTCTTTTTCTTGCTCCCTGAGCGGAAAGGAAAGTTCCCCGCCAATGCCGGGGAAACGCTGCGGGATCTTTGTCAAAATCTTAATGAAAAAGAAAAATGCCCGTCAAGTCAAGAGGAATGATGTCATGGCCTCTCCATGGCTTTTCTCGCCCGGGCCAAAATGCTGAGAACTTGGAAAGGCTCCTCGATCATGGGAAAAGTTGGCACGCCTCTGGGCTCCAGGAAAGCCTTGGATTGTTCCATATGCTTTTTCTCTGCGCTGAAGGTCGGAAAGATCGGTTTCTCAGGATAGCGAGCTTTCAGCTCCACGATGAATTCCAGGGACGGGACGCCGGTTTCGTCCGTGAGCATCAAAACCGGTACGACGGCGTCGATGTTAGGATCATCGAGGACCGCTTCCATCGCCTCCCGGTAGGCAGGTTCAACGCCGCGGGTGGTAGCGGACGGCCATATGTCCACGGGATTTCGCATTCGTATGTAGGGCGGGCTCATCTCCTGCAGGCGCCTGCGGGTTTTCTCTTCCAGTTCAGGGACCTCCAGGCACAGGGTGTTTCGGCAAAGATCGGTCAACACGACGAGCATGGCCCCGGACGGCGCCAGAAAGCTTACGCGATTTCCCCGGGGCAAAGGCATGGCGGCCAATGCTTTTGCCGCCAGCACGAGGTGCGTATAGGAAGCAATTCGCACGATGCCGGCCTGCCTCAGCGCCCCGTCCACGATTCGGTCATCGGAGGCGAGAGCAGCCGTGTGAGCCACTGCAGCCTGCGCTCCCTTTTCGGTGTTTCCGCCTTTCAGCATGATGACGGGCTTCGTCCTTGTGACCCGGCTGGCGACCCGTAGAAATCGCTTGGGGTTTTTGAAGCTTTCCAGGTAGACCAGGATCGCTTTGGTTTCGGGATCGGCGCCATAGTATTCCAGGATCTCGCTCTCTTCCACGTCGATTTTGTTGCCCAGGCCTACCACCCGGGCGACGCCAAAGTGCTCTCCGGTGGCGATGTAGCGCATGGTATGGGTGGCGAAATTTCCGGTCTGGGCCAGAAAGGAGATCTTTCCGCGGGGAATTCGACCCTGGGGAAAAAAAGTGGAGGTGAAACTGAACGGGGTGGAAGTGTGTCCGGAAGTATTGGGTCCGATCACCCGAACGCCGGTTTCCCGGATCGCCTTCAAAAGGGCGGCCTGCAAGGCTTCCCCTTCGCTGTCCACTTCCGCAAAGCCGCCCGCAGCGAGCACGATGGCCTCGATGCCCTTGGCCGCGCAATCTCTGATCGCCTGGGCATTTGCAGAGGCAGGTAAAATGATGATCGCGAGATCGATCCCCTCGGGCAGTTCCTGAACCGAACCGTAAACTTTCCTCCCCAGGATTTCGCCGCCCCTGGGATTGACCAAATAGAGAGCACCGGAGTAGCCATTGGCCAGGATGTTCAGAACCACGTCGTTTCCTGGCTTGTGGCGGGTCGCGGATGCGCCGATCACGGCAACACTTCTCGGTTCGAAAAATTTCTCAAACGGAACGGACAAAGGACTCCTCCCTGTGGTTTTCAAAGATTCGCCGGGATCCTCCAAGCAAGCGCTAAGAAACTATGGCTTTTTCCCCTTGCTGTCAAATAAATAAACCCCGCTGGAAATTTCATTTGACATTTACAATCTCACATTCTGAAAATGCTCAGGGAGCGCGTTCGCGGGGGGTTTTGAGAGGGAAGCGTAGATGTGGGCATTGGAGCGGGGAGGGCAGGGGAAGGAAAGCGACTTCCCCTGCGGCCCTAAGGTGAGGTGAGAGCGAGCGGGCTATAGCGAGCAGAGCGATGGACCGGAATCAAGATTGAGGAGAGGAGAGAAAATCATGGGCAAAGGGAAGAAAGAAAAAGTCCTGGTGGAGAAGGATGGCCCGGTCACCACGGTGATCATTAACCGGGCTGAGGTCCGGAACGCAGTGGACGAAGAGACTGCGACGGCGCTCACCGATGCTTTCCGGGCATTCGAGGCCGACGACGAAGCCCTTGTGGGCGTCCTCACAGGGGCCGGTGGCTTTTTCTGCGCCGGTGCCGATCTCAAGGAACTGGGTGGAGGCAAACGCCGGGTTCGCTCCGCCGATGATGAGGGGGGCATGGGGCCTACGAGAATGCTGCTGACGAAGCCTGTGATTGCGGCGGTGGCCGGCCATGCCGTTGCAGGGGGCCTGGAACTTGCTCTCTGGTGCGACATGCGCGTTGTGGAGGAGGGAGCGATTTTCGGGGTTTTCTGCCGGCGCTGGGGAGTTCCGCTGATCGATGGCGGAACGGTTCGCCTTCCTCGACTGATCGGCATGAGCACCGCCATGGACATGGTGCTGACCGGGAGACCCGTAGGGGCGGAAGAGGCAAGGATGATGGGTCTGGCAAATCGCGTGGTGGCCAATGGAAAGTCCAGGGAAGAGGCGGAAAAAATTGCGCACGAGATCGCGCATTTTCCCCAGATCTGCATGAAGGCTGATCGAATGTCCATGTACCATCAGTGGGGGCATTCCATCGAATCGGCTCTGAGGACTGAGGCCTTGGGCGGCAGGGATGCGCTCAGCAAGGAGGCGGTGGCAGGGGCAGCCCGTTTTGCCGGGGGAAAGGGCCGCCACGGTTCGTTTACGGATACCTGAGGGTGCTTTCACCCCTTACCGGTGCAAGAATGCAAACGATCACGGGATAATGGCAAGCGGGTGCGCCGGCCGGGTGATCGGTTACGAAAATTTCCAGGCCTGCTTGCGGCGGAGGGCGGGGTGGGACATGGATGTCCCTTTTCAAACGCCGGCCTCAGAGGAGGCCAGAGCGCCAGGGTGAAAAATGTCCCTCCGAATTGGTGCGCCTTGCGGTGTCAATGGACCTTCCGCTCTCTTCCTTCCCAATGAGGCTCTTTCAACGTTCGCCTGAGAATTTTTCCGTAGGGGCTCTTCGGAAGCTCATCGGCAAGTTCCACGGATTTGGGTTTTTTGTAGCCGGCCAGGTGTCCCTTGCAGTGCTCGATCAGTTCCTCTTCGGTAGCGGACATCCCCGGCTTCAAGGCCACGACGGCTTTTACGGATTCACCCCAAAGTTCGTCGGGAATTCCAAAGACGGCCGCTTCCAGAACGCAGGGATGCATGTAGAGAACGTCTTCTATCTCCCTTGGATAGATGTTGAACCCGCCGCTGATGATCATGTCGTCTTTCCGATCTACCAGGTAAACATATCCCTCTTCGTCCACGTATCCCATATCCCGGGTGTGAAGCCAGCCCCCTCGAAGGGTTTGTGCCGTGGCTTCGGGATTTTTCCAGTAACCCTTCATGACCTGGTCGGACTGGACCACGATCTCCCCGATCTCACCGGGCGGGAGGAAGGAACCCTTCTCGTCCATGATTCTCACTCTCGCCACGGTCACCTCGCGGCCGATGGACTTGAGTCGCTTCAGGCTCTTTTCGCTTCCATCCAGAATGTGGTCTTCCTTGGAGAGGATCGTCAGGGGCATCCCTCCCTCGGTTAACCCGTATCCCTGCACAAAGATATTGCCGAAGGTTTCAATGGCTCTTTTCAGGGTTTCAGGTGAAATGGGGGAGGCCCCGTAACGGATGGTTTTGAGGCTGCTCAGGTCATATTCTTTCAGGTTCTGCCTGGCGAGAATGAAGGAGAGCATGGTGGGAACCAGATAAAGGGTGGTGATCTTCTCCCGTTCAATGGTCTCCAGGAGCTCTTCGGCATTGAATCTGGAAAGAATCACGACCCTTGCGCCTCGCACCAGATGGGGAAGAATCATGGCGCCGCTTGCGTGTGTGACGGGTGCTGTCAGCGCAACGGCATCCCCTTCGTTGATCCGAAACCCGTCCAGGAGCGCGTTGTACAGCCTGGTCACATTCGCCCTGTGATCCTGGATGACGCCTTTCGGCCTCCCGGTTGTCCCCGCCGTATATCGCAGGGTGATGATATCCTCCCCGGATATGTCCACCTGCGGCTCCCCGGAGGACGCCCGGGCCAGGAGTTCCTCGTATCCAAGAAGGGATTCGCGGGGCTTGCCTGTCACGGAAATGGCGTGGGAGACCGCCCGGGCCTCGGGCAAAATGGACTGGATCACCTCTATAAATTCCTGCCCCATCATGATGGCTCGGGCCCCGGAGTCATTGAGCATGTACAGATGCTCCCCGGCGGAATACCGCGCGTTCATGGGTACCAGTACCAGTCCGGCACAGGAAATGCCGTAGAAGCATTCCACGCTTTGATGGCAGTTGTTGAGAAGCACGGCGACCCGGTCGCCCTTTTTCAAGCCTAAATCAAGCAGCGCATTGCCGACCCTGTAAATTCTTTCCAAAAGTTCTTTCGTAGTCAGCCTCGTTTTTTCGTGAACCACGGCCACATGACCAGGGTACCTGGCTGCCGCTTTGACCAGGAAGTCTCCAACATGCATGATCGAATCCTCCTCCTGAAAAGGCGCGATCTATTTCATAACCCGGTCATATTAGCCGTTGCCGGATCTCGATGTCAAAAGCGAAATCTCACGGTGCGCCGAAAAATTTCCAAGGGAGAGGGACTCTAGGGGCTTTTGGGTTCAAATGGCACGGTCGGTGCAGAGGATCTTATGGCACTTTAAAAGGAGGGGGAATTATCCACGGTTTTGTTCCGTGCCCGGGTGGATACCGGGCAATGAAATCCTTTTAAATCTTATGATCAAGGGAAAAAGCCTTCCGCTTTTCTGCACGGCGCTTTTAGTGGTGTGCGCCTTTTTTTACGTGATCCATTCCACCCCATGTTTCGCGAAGTCCGAAAGAGGGGCGGACGCAGGGGATGCGCCGTTGGTTCTCTTTAGAAGCTGCGAGCCACTGCCCGCCTTTGTGGAAAAGACGGAGCCTCGTGCCTTCAGGACAATCACCGGGTATCCTGACGATCCCCCATCGGACATCGCCTGGTCCGGAGGTACTTCCGGGGTGGCTGACATTCAGTCGGCCTACAACAACGCCCGGGCCGTGGAAAACGGACATCTGGGAACTGCCATCCCGATGCTTACGCTCCCCCCTCAGGCGGAGTGGGACCGCATGAATGACGGGCAGAAGGCCCTCTGGCTTATCAATCGGGAAAGGACGGACAGGGGAGTCCATGCGATTCATCGCCTTGAATCGAATGTGATGAGCGTGGCCCAAACCTACGCTCAATACCTGATCGATCATGATGCCTTTGGTCACTCCGCGGACGGGCGAACTCCCTGGGATCGGCTCAACGGAAATCCGGCCATCGGGGCGTGTCATGATTTCCTGAGCGTGGCCGAGAACCTGGCGGTTTTCTGGGCGAGCGGTGCGAATATCCCCATGCCCGTGGAAAGGGCCATTTTCAGCTGGATGTATGGCGATGCAGGCTCCTTGTGGGGTCACCGACATGCCGTCTTGTGGTATCCGTACAATGAGAATGGAGGGGAAGCGGCGTCAGAAGGATTCCTGGGCATAGGAAGAGCCAGCGGACCCCACCAGGATTGGGCATTTGCTGAAATGATCGTAATGAATGTCTTCGACCCCTGCGCCGACTGGGACTACGGTGCCCAGGTGAGCCTGGAAATGGCGATTCTGGGGCTCAGAATCCTCTCGGGAACTCCTGTCTCCGGGATGGTTCCGGGGACCCTGGATGTCACGGGAGACGACAGGATCGATCTCCGGGATGTGATCTACGCCCTTCAAACGCTCGCCCGGGTGAGACCGTGAGGCTCGCTTCTGCCGAGTTCTCAGCGCTCCATCGTACACGAAATGCCAGAGTGTGGTATCGATGAGCACAAAAAACCAGCTCGTATCAAGGCTTTCAATGCTCCCACAGGCTTTCCGAATCCACCCCTTCTTGAGAGGAGCCGGGAAGGAAAAGCCCTCGCACTGTTTCATCCTCTGACGGGCTTGACATTTCGTCCTTTGCCGGTTCTAATTCATCTCACATGTGGGCTCTGGAATTTGCCATTATCTGGCGTCTTCCGCAAATGCTCGTTGAAGAGTGCCCCTATGTCGTCTCATCGTTTCATGCCCAGGAGATGGAGAAATTCCTCCCACGTCGAGATCCTGGGGACGTGGTCTTCGGGGTCGGAGGGGCTGGACAGAATGGACTGTACCAGTGGTATATGATGATCGCGCACATAGGTGGTCCAGACAGGCTGGAGTCCGGCCTTTTGAGAACCGGCAATGTCCGGTTCGGGGTCATCGCCCACATAAAGGATTTTTGCCGTTTCCGCTCTCAGCCCTTCGGCCAACTTCTGGAAGACAAGAGGGTGGGGTTTCCGATAGCCGATAGCACCGGATATGAGCACCACATCGAAAAATTCCACCAGCCCCAGCCGTTCGATAATCTCCATGGCTGCTGGGGCGTGGGTGAAATTGGAGAGTAACCCCAGCGGATAGACTTCCTTCAGAGTACGGAGCGTTTCCGTGCTTCCCGGTATGAGGTGGCAATGCTCCGAGAAGACGGAGAAGTAGGCTTCGACTGCACCGGCGATCCGTGGATCCTCGGGTGGGAAATCATGGCCCTGAGCGTGAAGGGCTGCGCTGATCCAGAAACGGTTGTGCGTCTCCCTGCCGTCCAGCCGCGCTTGCTCGAAAAAGCGCAAGGCAGCCTCTCGATGCGCCTTTCGGAACGATTCGGCATCGATCATGATCCCATGTTTTTCGAGACTCTCAATGAGCCTGTCCATGGCTTCGTTCAGGGCGGGAGGATCAAGGGTAATCAGGGTATTAAACAGGTCAAATCCAATGGCCGCTATCCGATTCATGACCATCCCTTTTATCCCAATGAAAAGCAAAATGCAAGGAGGATGCCTGATTAAGCGATGAACCATTTCGAAAAAAACAAGTCCCTCCTGGAAGGATATGTGGGTGTGAAATTCCACGCGGTGCAGGTCTCCACCGAGCTGATGAGCGAGGCCGCTGACCTTTACGGAGCATTCGAAGCCACCTGCAATCGTCTCAGCAGGCACGATATGACCCCGGCCAACGCGGGAAATTTGAGCGTCCGCCACGGGGACGGTTTTTTCATATCATCCTCGGGATGCAACCTCGGGTGCATGGAAATGGAGGAATTGATCTTCGTGGAGCGGTGCGATGCGGGGGCCGAGGAAGTCCGGTACCGGGGACCGAGCAAACCTTCTTCAGAGTCGATCATGCACTGCCTGATCTATGAGCATCGGCCGGAGGCCGGCGCAATCATCCACGCCCACGATGAGTTCGCCACCCGACCCGAACTGCTGGTGGGAGAGGTCGCGGAGTCTGAGAGGGAGGAGCCCTATGGTAGTATTGCCCTTGCCCGCATGGCCATCGAGACATTCAAGACGAACGAAAGAATCATCGTGCTCAAGAACCACGGCTACGTGGCCATCGGGCCGGACCTGGAAAGCGCCTGCGACCTGGTGATAAAAACGCACCTCCGGCTGCTCGGCAAGGTGAAGGGATCTGCTACTCCTGATTCTCCTCTTCTTCTGGGTACTTGCCGAAGCGATTGATGAGATACCGCTGTTCTTTCAGAATTCTTTCGTAGGGGATCGGAATGATCAACAGGGACAAGGCGATTTCGTCCGGCTTTTTCCAAATGATTTTTCCTTCGACCTCAAGGGATTCGCCGTCGTGAAAAGTCACCTTTCCCCGGACCCATTCTGCAGATTGAATCTGTTTTTGAACCTGGAACCGAATCCCCCTTTCGGAGAGATTGATCACCTCAAACTCGCGGCTCCTGATGGTCAATTTCGGTCGCGCCTCCGGAGGGTACTGCACTCTGTAGACTTTGCGTCTCTCTTGGTGTTCGATTCCACCCTCAATGAAAATATCCTCTTTATCCAGGTCCTGATCGCCCACAACCGTTTCTCTCCACCTTGATTTTTGTACTCTTCCATTTTATCAGGAACATCCGCTAACAGCAACGACCATTTGTTTGTATGGATGCCATGCACGACGGATCGAAGCGATAATAGAAGAACGGGTCTCCGAGCCCGACAAATCGGGTCCAGTGCGGTAATGCGCTGGCTTCGTCCTTGGCACCCAGAACCCAGAACCTCAAAGTCCCTCTCGGGGGTAAGATTCTTGTTGATGGATAGGTTTTGTTTGTGTTAGACAACTTTCATTGAAGGCTAGGGTCTTTTTTGTTGATACCAGTAAACCCGTGAATTCGAAGAGACTGCGGTTTCACTGAAAAAAAGGAGGAAAAGATGAACATCGATCAGGTCAAGAACATCTGCGTTGTGGGGGCCGGAAATATGGGCCATCAGATCTCTCTTCAGTGCGCCATAAGGGGATACAAGACCGTTTGCACGGACATCATGGAAGAGATGGTAAAAAAGGCCGAAAACTTTGCGAACACCTATCTCCCCGGTCGTGTAGAGAAAGGGAAGTTGACGGCGGATCAGGCAAAAGCAGCTCGGGAGAACATTTCATTCACGACGGATCTTAAAGCGGCCGTCAAAGACGCTGACTACGTCATCGAGGCCGTGATCGAGGTTCTGGATGTAAAGCGTGATCTTTTTGCTCAACTCGACAAGCTGGCACCGGAGCATGCCATTCTGGCCAGCAACAGTTCCACGTATGTGAGCTCTCGTATTGCCGATGTGACCAATCGTCCCTCCAAGGTGGTGAATCTCCACTTCTTCAATCCTGCGCTGGTCATGAAGCTCGTGGAGGTGGTCAAAGGACCCCATGTGTCCGACGAAACGGCTCAGATTTCCATGGATCTGTGCGAGAGGCTGGATAAGGTTCCCGTTCTTATCAGAAAGGAAGTGGAGGGATTCTTGCTCAATCGGATTTTCAGGGCGATCAGCAAGGAAGCCCTCTGGATGTTGGATATGGAGGTTGCGAGCGCGGAGGACATCGATAAGGCTTGCGTTTACGGGGCAGGGCATCCGATGGGCCCTTTCCGTCTCATGGATCTGACAGGGATCGATCTCAACTACACCATTGCCATTGGGAAATTCATGGAAACCGGGGATCCTGCGGATCGCCCTTCCCCCAGCGTGGTGGAGAGGTATGTGAAAGGGCATTACGGGGAAAAGACCAAGAAGGGCTGGTACGATTACTCCGACAAGTAGGACGTCTCATTGACGCATGCAAAGGGTTCCATTTTGTCGTGAACCTGTCGTCGGTTCTCTTGGGGAGAGCCGGGCTTGAACCAAAAGGCTCTATTTTTCGGGCTCCTGGGTGGCCATTGGGATTTTGGCCGCTAAAGGAGCCCTTTTTAGTTTCAACTAAACCCTCCACCTCTGGTGGAGGACCCCCGCCGGAAAAGCGGAGGGAGAAAAAAGAGTTCATAAATTCATGGTATCCGGGAAGCCTGGCAATCCCGAAACCAGGAGACCGCATCGTATTCGGCCACCCATTTCTTGTTCTAGTCGGATTTGAACAGCTAGGTAGTGTCCATCCATAAATGTCTTAAATTCCCTCCCCCTTGACGGGGGAGGCTTAGAGCCTGCCCCGTACTTGATACGGGGGTGGGGGTGATAAGCCTGTGAAAATATTCAGATAGCATTCTCCAGACTACCCCCTCCCCCAACCCCTCCCACCAAGGGAGGGGAGTTTATGGATGGACACTAGGTAGCCATAGCGATGGGGGTCGTGGCTGGAAGCCACTCCCACTGTGTCGTCTAAATTGTCATTCCGGGCTTGACCCGGAATCCAGGTTGTCTTCTGGATCCCTGATTCGCGACGCGGCATAGCGCCGCTTCGGCGCGACGACGGTTCGCAGGAATGACGGGGTCTGTTGCCATGAATGACGGTCTGACCAAAACGAATCGATCAAGCCCCCTCCGAGGGGGCTTCCTGATGCCTCACGCTCTGCGGGAGAAGGCTCGCTCGATCTATTGAATCCCTCTCCCCTCGAAGATAACGGGCAGCATCAGGGTACGGCCGTTCCCTTACGCTTATGGATTCCCAGGAGATTGGGGATTGGACGTCCCAGGGGGTTACTCATTCCGCCCACGAGGTCACTTTCGCAAGTGCCGACCAGTTCGAACTCTTGGTCACGCAGTTTGAGGTAAAGGCTCGCGTCCGAACCACCCTCTGTGTACATGGCATCTTTGATGCGCAGGGGAAGAGAGAGAAGAATGTGGATGAAATCATGGGTCGAGAAAGGAGATCGGGATAGGATAAATAGGACGTGATCATCCTCATCTATTGCGATGCAGGCTGTTCCATAGGCTTTCCCCGGCTCCGACCAATCCACCTTCTCCCCGTGACTGATCATCCGGTAATTCTGAATGACCGTGCTGTACTGTCCTATCAGGTCCTTCCAGTTCTTGTTTAAACGGGAATCAATAATTTGTACCTCAGGCAGGGAGGAATCCGAGGGGTTAAAAACCATGAAAGCCCCGTATGCCGGATTAAACCAGGAATTGTTCAGGTGATTGTAGTTCCTCATGTAGCCTGTGCTCTTGAGAGGCTGGGCGTCTTGGTACATGCTGGCGTTCGTACCGGCCAGTAAACCGAATCTGTTGCACCACTGCCTTGCGGGCAATGGCTTAATTTCCTGCTCGGTGGCCGATAGCAGCTTGAAGGAATAGACCTTGGAGCTGATTTTGAGCACAACGATCGGGTGGTTGCAGATCTCGGATTTCTTTTTTGGTTCGAACTCCCCGAGAAATAGTCCATCATCCAGCCTTTGCCATGCAAGGGCCCCGCGCCCTGGGCTGAAGAAAAGGATACAAAGGATTATGAAACCCGCGACGCTGTTCGCTCGCATCTTTTTGTTCATCCGCATTCCTGGTAAAACTCAACGTGGGAGCACAATATCATGATCGGCATCCCACAGCAAATTGTTTATTCCAACCGTAGGCTTAAGCGCAAACGCTTCATCGGCTTGTGCAACCACCATGGAGGCCGATTTTGAGGGGTCGAGGTTTAGGTCAAGAATACTGCGTGGTTTCGCATAAAATACGGTGAGCTCCCCATTTACCTCGAAGAATTTCGCCCTTATGGTGCAACAGGAGTCCTTTGCGGTTTTGTAATGGAGCGTTTCCTATCCTCTTCTTTCACGGGAGCGGCAGCAGGAAAAAGCTTAAGTGGGAGGATGTTTATCGCAAACTTAGAAGAGCCCTTGGTCTTTACGGAAAAAGGACTTGACGAAACAGCTCAAATGAGGCATGTGTGCACGGCGCAATGGCGCGAGGCCACTGCGGTGCTGGCATCGGCTTGAGGTCCGTTGGGGGGGGAGGTGTTTCAACAGTGAAATTGCTCCTAGGAGGATTCCACAAGGGTTTCCTGATATTGCTTTTTTTGATGATCTGGCTGTCACCGGCTGGCTCCGGGGCCAAGGATCCGCTCCGGGTCACGGTGAGCATTCCTCCCCAGAAATATTTCGTGGGAAGAATTTCAGGCGATTTTGTGGACATTTCCGTGATGGTGCCACCGGGCGCCAGTCCCACCACCTATGAGCCCAGGCCTACGCAGATGAAGGCCTTGGTGCAATCCAAAATCTACTTCGCCATCGGCGTCCCATTCGAGAAGGTGTGGTTGAAGAAGTTCATGGCAGCAAACCGCCCTATGAAAATCGTCCACACGGATCAGTTGGTTGAAAAGCTGAGAATGGCTCCCCACCACGGCCACGAAGCGGACCCCCATAAGGATCGGGGCGGATCTCCAAGGGTGAAACGTGAAGAGGCGGGCCTCGATCCTCACATCTGGCTTTCGCCTCCTCTCGTGAAAGTCCAGGCGGAGACCATTGCACGGGCCCTCATGGCCTCGGATTCCCTCCATAGGAGCATCTACGAAAAGAATCTGGCAGAGTTTCAGGCCGACGTTGATGAATTAGACGCAGAGATTCGGCGCATCCTCGGGGATCGAGGAAAAAAAGGCGAGTTCATGGTCTTTCATCCCTCGTGGGGTTACTTCGCAGGGTCCTACGGTCTTAGGCAGATCCCCGTGGAGGTGGAGGGCAAGGAGCCGTCTCCTTCGGAAATGGCGGACCTGATTTCCTATGCAAAAGCCGCGGGCATCAAAGTGATTTTCGTTCAGCCCCAATTCTCCTCCAAAAGCGCCGAAACCATTGCCAGGGAAATCGGGGGAAAAGTTGTCCTTGCAGATCCTCTTCGGGAAGACTGGAGGGAAAACCTTCTGGAGGTGGCAAAGAAGATGAGGGACGCCCTGTGGTAATATTTTTACCCCCTGGGCGGGAAAAATGAGGGGGTGCGAGAGCGTACGTTATGGCCTTTACGGACGGATGGAAGAAAAAACTTGTCACCGCGGAAAAGGTTCTAGAAAAGATTAGACCCGGGATGAGCATCTTTCTGGGTACCGGCGCCGCCGAACCGCGCTCCTTGGTCAAGAGCCTTTTGGCCTCAGAGGCGGGTAACCTCCAGGATCTTGAAATGGTGCAGCTTGTGAGCCTCGGCGATGCCGTCTCCATCGAAGAGAAATACGCACACAAATATCGTCTGAAGACTTTTTTTGCAGGCTGGATCGCGAGCGAGGCCATCAAGCAAGGCCGTGTGGACCTGATCCCCTGCCGTTTTTCAAGAATTCCCCTGCTTCTGGAATCGGGTGTGATCCGAATCGATGCGGCCTTCGTGCAGATCGCACCGCCCGATGAGGCTGGTTATGCAAGCCTGGGCGTCGCTGTGGACGTGGCCAGACAGGCCATGGATCAAGCCTCCCTCGTTGTGGGGGAGATTAACCCCCATGTGCCTCGCACGTTGGGCGATACCTTCGTGCATGTGGATGATTTCGATTATCTGGTGGAAGCCAAGGACGAGCCCCTCTACTTCCCGCGGTGGCCCGTCACGGAGGTGTTCGACAAATTGGGTGCAAACGTGGCTTCGCTCATCAACGACGGGAGCTGCATCTCTTACACCATCGGCTCCCTTTTTGAGGCGCTGTCCCGCCACCTTGCAGGGAAGAAAAACCTGGGAGTCCACACCTCCATGTTCACGGACGCCCTTATGGACTTGGTCAAAAGCGGTGCCGTAACAAACCGCAAGAAAGGTGTTTTCCGCAGCAAATGCCTGACCGCCTATGCCCTTGGAAGCGAGGAGTTGATGCGCTGGCTGGATCGAAATCCGGTGATCGAATTTCAGGGGATCGATGTGGTGGCAGACCCCAAAGAGATTGGAAGCAATGACCATTTCATCGTCGTTTTGCCCGCCCGAAAGATCGATCTAACCGGCGGTATCGCATTACACAGCGGGAAGGGGAACGTGGCCGCAGGGCCGGGGGAGGCCCAGGAGTTTTTCACAGGCGCTTCTTTCTCAAAGGGAGGGCGGACAATCCTCGCCCTGCCGAGCCGAAATCTACGAGGAAAGTCGAATATCGTGCTGTCCGTGGACAATTTTCCAAACCAGTTTTCCAACCGGGAATCGTTGGATCTCGTGGTGACCGAGTACGGAACGGCCTCCCTCATGGGGCGGAGTGTCCGGGAAAGGGCTCTCGCCATCATCGATATTGCTCATCCGGACGATCGGGCCGAACTGGTGCGCCTTGCGAAGGAACATCATCTCCTTTACTCGGATCAGGAATATCTCTTTGACTTTGCCCGCCTTTATCCCCGAGAGCTCGAATGCATCCACACTTTTAAAGACACCCTGATGGTTCATTTTCGAGCCATCAAGCCTTCCGACGAGGAGGGAATGAGAAGGCTTTTCTATCGATTCTCGGACCGCTCCGTCTACTACCGGTATTTTTCTCCCATCAAGACCATGCCCCATTGGCGTATGCAGGACTATGTGAATGTGGATTACAGGAAAACCATGTCCATTGTGGGTTTGGTGGGGGAGCCCGGAGAGGAGGGGATCATTGCCGAGGCAAGGTATGTGTGCGATCCTCATGAGGCCCATGCGGATTTGGCCTTCGTTGTGGACGAAGCCTATCAGGGAAAAGGCATTGCCACCTTCATGTTTGAGGCACTCATAAAGATCGCCAAGGAAAGAGGGTTACGGGGTTTCACGGCAGACGTTCTCGCCACCAACAAAGCCATGCTGAAGGTATTTGAAAAGGCCCCCTTCCCCATCAAGGCGGAAATGAAAAGTGGCGTCTATGCATTGACAATCCCCTTCCAAGAACAGTGGTCACCCGGCCGGCCCCAATCGCTCCAGTGACGAGACAGGAGGAAGACGTGTGCTTGATTCTCTTTGCCGTGGGATCCCATCCCATCTATAAACTGGTCATCGCCGCCAACCGGGATGAATTTTATGAAAGGCCTTCTGCGCCAGCCTCTTTTTGGCCGGATGCTCCTCACCTTTTCGCCGGAAGAGATCTCCGGGCCGGTGGGACATGGCTTGGGGTCACCCGAAAGGGGAGGATCGCAGCTATCACCAATTACCGGGATCCGGCCTCCATGAAGATGAATGCTCCCTCCAGAGGGGAGCTTGTAACCAACTACTTGCTGGGAGACGAAAGCCCGCTGGAATATCTGAACGACCTGGAGGGGAGGGGGAAGGAGTACAACGGGTTCAATCTCATTGTGGGGACGGAGGACGTTCTTTGTTGGTACTCGAACCGGGGCGATGGCGTTTATCCCATCGCTCCCGGCGTTCACGGCCTGAGCAATCATCTTCTGGACACTCCGTGGCCGAAAGTGAGCCGGGGAAAGGAAGCCCTGGCAAGGCTTCTTTCGGAGGGAAGGGAGCTTTCTCCGGAGGCGCTTTTTCAAATTCTCCTGGACCGTAGCATCGCACCGGACGAAAAACTCCCCGACACGGGCGTGGGGACCCAAATGGAAAGGCTGCTCTCTCCTCTGTTCATCACCATTTCCGACTATGGCACCCGGTCTTCGAGCGTTGTGCTCGTGGACCGGCAGGATCGGGTCACCTTTGTTGAGCGGACCTACGATCCGGGGCCTGAAAGGGGAATCACGAGAACCTGTGAGTTTTCCATTGAGAAGTGAGAAAACTCATGGCTGAATCCAGCTCGCCCGAACTCAGGCAAGTCCTCCTGTCCTGATCATGGAACTTCCAAGATCAAAGGCCTTGAGGTTCACCTCCATTTTGTCAGGAGCCATGGTCTCGCTGAGGACCGCCTTGAATGCTTCACGGTCCAGCGGTAGTTCGCCGATTGCCGCCATAGCCCCGATCAGGATGATATTCCCATAAACGGGGCTGCCCAATTTCATGGCCTCATCCGTGGCATCCAAAAACCAGCATTGAGCGCTCAATTCCTCCATCCAGCTCCGGATTTTTTCGGTCTTGGGATACTTGCACTCGCCGGAGATGACATATACCGAATGGATGGGGCGGGTGTTGCAGATGACCTTGACTTCCGGATTCCCATACTCCGACAAGATCCGGAACGTTTCCGTGGCTTCCAGGCCAATGACCGCATGGGCCGCATGGTAGGGAACCAGAGGAGAATAGGTGGACTCCGACGAGATCCGGATGTGGCTTGAAACGGAACCTCCCCGTTGATTCGCCCCGAAAGACTCCCCGATGGTCACAACAAGCCCCTTGCGCAGAAGCATCTGCCCCAGAATCCTGGAGGCCAGCACATTGCCTTGACCGCCGACGCCGGCGATGATGAGATTGTAGGGATCGCTGGTCAACTTGGCACCGGACATCAGCTCCTCTCCTTCCGCTCGATGGCCCCTCTGGGGCAGATCGAGGCGCAGAACCCGCAGCCCACACACAGGGCCTCGTCGATACGGGCCTTCCCCCGGTCCTCGTCCCAGATCAGGCCTGGACACCTGAAGATTCGGGTGCACAGGCGATTGCAGCCGCACGCCTCCCCAATGCAGATCGATTCCTCCACCCTCAGATCGTAGGCCTTCTTGCTTTTTTTCTCGGGGCTCAGTGCGCAGATCTGTTTGAGGATCAGGACCTTTACCCCATCGTCTTCATCAAGGAGGTCGAGCAGCGTCTTCTGAGTCTTCACGGGGTCAAAGGGATCGCACATCTCCACCCGAGCGCCCATGGCAGCACAGACCGCAGCGATGTCAACGGCCGGGACCTCGTTCCCGACGGCGTCCACCTTGAGCCCGGGGTGGGGCTGGAAGCCCGTCATGGCCGTGCCGCTATTGTCCAGAACCACCACGGTGATGTTCGATTTGTTGTGGATGGCGTTCACCAGGGCCGGCATGACCGCATGGAAAAATGTGGAATCCCCGCACACCGACAGGACCGGTTGGGTCATTCCGAAGGCGGCGAGCTTCCCGAATCCGCTGGCCAGGCCCGTGCCTGATCCCATGGCGTGGATCGTCTTGGTTGCGCCGAAACCGGAACCAAACAGGTCCATGGCGTAGCAACCGATATCGCCGCAGACGAAACCGTTCCGATTGTCCATTTCCAGAACGAGGCGGATGGACCACAGGGAAGCCCGGTGCGGGCAGCCGGGGCAAAAGGTGAGGGGACGAGCCGGCGCGCCTTCCGCCGCGATTTGTTGGGCCCGCTTTCGGTAAGAGTCGAATGCGGCGGATCGATCCTCCTTTCCGAGAACCTTTGCTATGGCCCGGGCGACCATGTCCACGTTGAGCTCGCCCACCTTGGGCAATGCGCCGTCTGCCTTGCCATGGAAAATCTTGATCCCGGTCTTTGGAGCCAAATCCATGGCCAGAGCCTTGAGGTTGTTTTCCATCAACGGCAAGGTCTCTTCCACCACGAGGATCCGGTCCGACAGTCCCAGATGCTTTTCCATCAGCCTGGGGGGCAGCGGAAAAGTGGTTCCCAGCTTGAGGATGCCCACTCGATCCTGAACACCAAGGCGTTGAACCGCCTCCTTGCTGTAAAGATAGCAGACCGAACTCGTAACGATCAGCAATTGGGGTGCATGGGGACCCACATAGGTGTTGAAGGGCGATTTTTCAAAGCGCACGAGGGCCTGTTCGAGTTTCCTTTGCTGCATCTCGTGCTTCGAAACCACCGGCATGGGCATGATGAGGCCGTCTTCCGGGTCCAATGGGGGGCCGCTGCACTTGAACTGCGCTTTGGGGTCGGCCCTTGGAATCTCCCCCAGGATCACGGTCCCGCTCGTGTGAGATAACCGGGTCACACTGCGGACCATCACCACGTTGTGGATTTCCTCCGAAAGCTCGAGGGCATAGGGGATCATGTCCTTGGCCTCCTGGGCATCGCTCGGCTCAAGAAGAGGAATCTCCGCCAACCGGGCAAACACGCGGGATTCTTCCTCGTTGATACTGGCAACGGCCCCCGGATCGTCGCAGGGTATCACGACCATCCCCCCGCGAGTTCCGGACAGGCAGAGATGCACCAGGAAATCGGCGGTCACGTTCAGGCCGCACTGTTTCATGGCGGTCAAAGATCGCAGCCCCGCATAGGAGGCTGCTGCGGCCACTTCCATGGCCACTTTTTCATTGGAGGACCATTCCACATAAAGGTGGTGAGCTTTTGCGGCCTTGGTTAAATTTTCGATAATTTCCGTGGCAGGCGTCCCGGGATAGGCTGCGGCAACGCTGATGCCTGCTTCAAGCGCTCCACGGGCGATGGCCTCGTTGCCCACCAGCAGCATCCTGGTCCCGGTTTCGCCTTCTATGAAATTCGCCATCTCTCCCTCTAAGGTTCCCTTGTCGAACACGAGGGCCCGAAAGAACCCCGTGCGCGGTTATGAGCTCTCCTCCTCGCTGTCGCCGACTCTCCGCAGGAAAGCCTCCCTGCGTTCCTTATCCCACTGGGAGCAGAAAGCCGGCTTCCCTTTGAGCAGCCTTAGATTACACAAAGAACACGTGGGCTCGCATCGGATAATCGGTTCCGGCACCGCGCCTTGGGCTTTTTTCGGCCACAGGGGATCGGCCAGCAGCACGCGGGCTAAACCGATCATGTCCGCCTTTTTTTCTTCCAGAACTCGGACGGCCGTCTCCGGGCTCTGGATTCGCCCCGCGGCGATGACGGGGGTATGAGAAAGGGATCTCTTGATGATGCCGGCGTAGTCGGCCATGTAGCCCTCTCTCTTTTGTTTTTCTAAGTACTCCGGGAGGAAAAATGAGTCGTAAGTCCCGGTCATCACCGAGACATAGGCGATTCCTCGCTTCTCGAGTTCTCCGGCAAGCACGGATGTCTCCTCCGGATGGAGGCCGTTCGGGAGTTCCTCGTCGGCCAAAAAACGATAGCCCATCGGATAATCTTCTCCCAGCGTTGCCTTCACCCGATCCACCACTTGGAGGGGAAAACGCATGCGATTTTCAAGGGATCCACCGTAAGCGTCCTTGCGCTGGTTTGTCCTGGAAGAGAGGAACTGGACCAGCAGGTAGCCTGTTCCCCCGTGAATTTCTACGCCGTCAAAACCGGATTCCATGACGCGGCGCGCTCCTTCGGCAAAGGCGTCGACGATTCGAGTGATTTCCTCCAGGGTCATTTCCTTGGGAACTACATGGCCGGTCTTATAGGGCGAAGGGGCCAGTCTCTCGGACATAAAAGCATAGCGTCCCGCATGGTTGATCTGGAGAAAAGCCAGAGCTCCCTCTTGCTGAATTGTCTTGGCCAGATTGGCAAGGCCCGCCAGATACCGGTCATCATCCACCCGTAAGGTAAAGGGGGAGCCCAGCCCGGAAGGATCCACGGCCGCGTTTTCTACGACGACCAATGCCGCACCCGAGGCCGCCATCTCCCGGTAGTGGTCCAGCATCAAAGGGCTCACCGTACCGTCGGGATTGGCATATCCCAGGTAAAGCGGCGCCATGGTGATGCGGTTTTTTAGTTTCAGCCCCTTGACCTCAATGGGCTCGAAAAGGATCGAAGGCTCGGTCATGGTATCCTCCTTTCCGCGGTTGTTCTTCCTTTTCCCATATGCTAACCATCACCTGGGCTAAACGGAGTGACTTGTCAAGGGAAAATCCGCCGGATGGAAATTTTTACAATGAGAAGGATGTTCCCGCCTCGGAAAGGTGCCATGATTGGTCTTCCTGATCACCCCCTCCCCTTGAACCCGGGGCAAGGGGCTTGACTTTTCCGGGGCGGACCCATTATAGAAAATAGTTGAAATGCATAGGAGGGGATCATGGGATGGCCCGCGATTCCTTTTGAAGGATAGGCTCGCATCAAGGACTTGCCTGGATCCCCGTGAACCTCTGATCTCGAGGGGGAAATCATGGTCGCGGCTTCGGATACCGCCGAATTGCAGGAGAAGATCAAAGCGCTCAAAGCAAGGAGAAAGGCCATCCTGCTGGTCCACAACTACCAGCGTCCTGAAGTCCAGGACATCGCAGATCTGCGGGGGGATTCCCTGGAGCTCTCCATGAAGGCTTCCGAGACCGACGCCGAGGTCATCGTCTTCTGCGGGGTTCACTTTATGGCCGAGACCGCGTCTATCCTCTGCCCGGAAAAAAAGGTGCTGCTGCCCGTTCTGGGTGCAGGCTGTCCCATGGCGGACATGATCACGGCCGAGCAGTTGAGGAAGAAGAAACAGGAGATGCCGGATGCCGTCGTGGTGAGCTACGTGAACACCACAGCGGAAGTGAAGGCCGAGAGCGACATCTGCTGCACCTCGGCCAACGCGGTTCAGGTCGCCAATTCCGTGGACCCCCAACTCCCGATCTTCATGACGCCGGACAGAAACCTCGCCAGGTACACGAAGAGGCACACCGGGCGGAATATCCGCTGGTGGGACGGGTATTGCCCCATCCACGACAACCTGACCGCAGAGCAGGTCCAAGGGGTGAAAGCAGCGTATCCCGAAGCCCTTTTTGTCGCTCACCCGGAATGCCGGCCGGAGGTACTCGATCTTGCCGAAGAAGTCAAAAGCACATCCGGTATGATTTCCCTCGCCGTAAATTCCAAACATGGACAGTTCATCATCGGTACGGAGACAGGGATCCTCTACCCCCTTTCACAAGCGGCACCGGATAAGCAGTTCATCCCTGCGGATCCTCGAATGGTATGCCCCGATATGAAAAAGACGGGATTGAGGGACGTTCTGCGGGCTCTGGAGACTCTGGCGCCGGAGGTGAAGGTGCCGGAAGAAATCGGAAAAAAGGCCAAAAAGGCGGTGGATCGCATGCTGGCCGTCCCACGCGGGTAGCCTCCGTGTGCCCCGGGTCTTGTGCCATGCGTTTTGTTCCATCTGTTCAACGCGAATCCACGGGAAATCAGCCTGCGTGGTGGTTCGCATTTTGCGACGACAACCTTCTGGTGAAAATCATAGGGGAGGCGGCCGTCGTTCCCTTGGTGAAAGACTTGACATCCCTGGGGCTGAGACCCCTGCGGGCCCAGTATCTAGGCACGTTGAACGACCTCCCCTGCTACTCTGCGGAGCTTAATCCCGATGTTTCCGCACCGGAAGGAACGGAGTTTCGAGGGCTCCGCGGGCTCTTCGGGTGGCTGGAGGAAGATCTGTTCTGGCTTGCGGGACGGGCCGTTCAGGTCATGAGATGGGATCAGACCCACCAGTTTTGCGGTCGGTGCGGGGCACCCACCGAAATCAAACCCGATGAACGCGCCAGGATTTGCCCCGAATGCCAGCTTGTCGCCTATCCTCGTCTGTCACCTGCCATTATTGTGGCCGTGGTGAAAGGAGACGAAATTCTTCTTGCGCGGGCCCATCGATTTCCCCACGGGCTTTACAGCGTGATTGCGGGTTTTGTGGAGCCGGGGGAGAACCTGGAGGAGTGTTTGAGGAGGGAGGTAAGAGAAGAAGTTGGCATTGAGGTGAAGAGCATCCGCTACTTCGGCAGTCAGCCCTGGCCTTTTCCCAATTCGTTGATGGTTGGATTCACCGCCGAGTACGATCGGGGAGAGATCCACGTGGACGAGGCAGAAATTTCAGATGCCGGCTGGTTTAAAGTCGGCAATCTCCCCCGCATCCCGGACAAGGTGAGCATCGCGAGGCAATTGATTGATTGGTTCGTGGACAATCGCGCATGACCCTGATCGACGGGTTGGCCCTATCCCCTCGAGCGGGGCTCCACCTTGGCAACCAGGAAGAAAATCACCCCCAGAACGAGCAGGCCGCCGATCAAGAGAGCGAAGGTGACGGCTTCCTTCTCATCGATGGCGGCAATGAACAGTTTGCGGATAAAGGCCACCAGTGCCAGTTCCACAAAGACCTGCACGTGGAAACGGCCGCCGCGCAAATGCTCCACCTGCGTATGGAGGAGTTCGATCATCATCCACAGGACGAGCAGGGACCCGAGGGCTTTGATGATGCCTGTGTCTAAGGTATTCCTCAGGGCAGCGATAATATCGGTAGCGAGAAGGGCGGCTACCCCCGCCGCCATGATGACGAGCCCCAGCATCAGGATGAGGTTCAGGCCGTGAAGCACTCGTTCAGACCAGCGCACCAACCAGGACTCCAACCGGTGTGAGAGGAAAACCTTCTTGAGCTCCGCTTCCCTGTAAGAGCTGGTCATGATGTCGAGGCTGATGTCAAGGACTTTGTCGAGCGTTTGGATGAGCTTCTGACGGTGTGCCGGATCCGGGACTTCGCCCTCGAGGTGCCGCAGACAGAAGGTTCGGATGAAGTTCATGGCGGCGTTTACGTAGTGCCCCTTGAGGCCGATCTTTACATGAACCTGGCCGATTCTCCGCAGCCGCGTGAGGTAGCGGTGATCGTATTTGGACGTGAGGAGTTCGTCGAACCAGGTTTTGATGGTTTGCTTTCTCCTTGCGATGGCCTCTTCTGTTCTGAAGAAGGCGGCCGTATAGGGGTCCTTCAGCAAAGAATCGTAGAAGTCCTCGCCGAGCTGATCCGACAGGGGCAGCAAAATACGACCGAGCTCTTGACGGTTTTCATCGTCTATCGAGGTGAATTGATAGTGCTTGAGTATACGTTCCATGCTTTCCATAACATCTCCGGCGCATCGGGGTCAGATTTCTACTCCTGACAGATGCTTGGTAACGGCGTCAGAGTTTCAGCCTCAATACCTATCCGTCAAGGAATTTCCTTCCCGTGCATCAAAGAAATGAGAGGGACGAGTCGCGGGAATCTTTTCAATCCGCATGAAAAGGCATTTTTGACAGTCTGGAGCTGAATTGTCAAAGGAAAAGGACACATTCCCGGAGGCGAAGTGCCAAGTCCAATCTGTTTGACCCAGTTACGGTCCTGGGACTGAATGATATCTCCGCCAGGGTGGCCATCAAACAACTGCTGAAAGAGGACCTGATGAGTTTAGCGGTCCTCTTGAGGCTTTTCAACGAAATGGAAGAAAACGTCCCGGGAAGCTTTGTGGAGAGGGATACCTGGAAGCAATTGATGGAACTGAGGTTAAAGCCTTGATTACGCACCCCGCATTCTCCCCACGCCGAAAGAAAAACAACAGGGCATTGAACGCCTGATTCTGAGTGCTTGAGGATACCTTTCGCCTTACCGCCAGGGATGTCAGGAATTGTTTGGCTATATCCGGATTTCCCAATCGAGTGATATGGGTTGAAGTCAGGCCCACGGGCGATGTGCATGAATTTATACCACGCGAAATTGTTTCGAGATTTATGGAGGGATATCCACATCACCGACCATCAAGAATATCATATCTGTGAAGTAATGGAGGTTGCGGAATCCACTGGCACGGTTTTTAGTCAGTTTAATGATTCTATTTAGGCCTTCGGGGACTGCGTTGGTTAGGGGTTTTTCGATAAATGTCAAGATGTGGGTCATGTGGTTTCTCAGGGTAGTAACGAACTTGCGAAGGGGTTGGAGTCGAGTTTTGAAGGCAGTGCTAGTCCAGCGCTTGAGGAAGCTTTGGGCAGCGGGGGCGGATTGGAATTGCCAAAAGGTTTCGAATTCATCCTTCAAGACCCAGGCCCTATGGATGCGGCGGTTGCCTTTTTGCAGGGAGTGGAGCAGTTCAGAGTCCTCCGGGGTGCGCCTTGAGGAGTGTTTGAACAGGAGCCATCGAAGTCCTTTGAGGGCTTTTCTCTGATCGGTGGAAGCTTCTCGCCACTGCTTTTTTCGTACCTCATCGATGGATTCGTTCAGAGCCTTGACGATATGAAAGCGGTCCAAGACCAACTTCGCATTGGGGCAGTGCTGCTTGATGGCCTTGATATAGGTTTGACTCATATCACAACAAGCCCATTGGATTTGCTTTTTTTGCTGCTCGCTGAGCAGGTGCGTAAAAAACTCATTGATCGTTTGGCCTCCTTTGCCCCGGCCAACCCATACGACGCAGCTTCGATCGAGATCATAGACAATGGTGGCGTATTTGTGGCCCTTGCAATAGGAGATCTCGTCAATGCCTATGGATTTCAACCCGCGGATTTTGTGCCCAGCCCGAATGGGGGTGACGGCGGCATGGAGTTGGTCGGAAACCGTTGATGCGGCCATATGCAGTAGCCTCCCGGCCGCTTTTTGGGTCATCAGTTGGCAGTACACCAGCAAAGCGTGCTCAAACCGATAGGTGACACGGCTATTTGGAGCAGCGCAGGGAATCTGTTCTTGCACCCTGCCATGAGTCGGGCAAAGGATCTCCTTTGGACAGTACCATAAGAAAACCGACCATACACTGACAGGGAGATCACGCCATACTCTGGGGAGCAGATGTGTAAGATCCGACAGCGCCGAGCGCAGTGGGGACATCGACAACCGGTCTTGTAAGGTTTGACCGCGATATGAAACTCTTTGTCCCGTTTCCTGAATAGAAAGTTTCCCACAATGAATCCTTTGAATCTGAGCAGTTTTCCGATAAGCTTGTTTGCAGTCATAGATCCCTCCTTTTCTAGGTTTGCGAACCACTCCTTTATAGGGAGTGGATCTATGACTTTCAAGAAAATCAGCTCCCCCCTGCGCGAATGCCACCAACATAATAGGAGGCGAGGCCCGCAGGGGAGGTCCCTGTGCTCGGACGAGCCATCGGCGTGCCCATTCTCGCACAGGGACCTCCCCTGCTACCCAGGTGCTACTGTCAGTATCGAGTTAGTTGGGAAATCCGGATTGACCCAAAATTTTTTCCTCTTTTCCGTCCTTGGACTGATAAATGACCTTTGACTCCGCTGGAATGTATGTCATTCTCTCCTGGGAGAAAGAAGCGCGGATGATGTACCGTGCCAGGTTTTCCATGGCCTTTTCATCCCTAGGCTGAAGTCTGGGCCCGCAAAAGACGTTGAAGCCCGAATGCCGCCAGTTCATGAGCATATCAACCAGGTCCTTGGTGGTTTCAAAACATTCCCATGGCTCGGGTTTTCTCTCTGAGACGAAAGACCTCCTGTTCAGGAAACTCCGTCGCATCCGGACCCAAGAGTGCTTCCACGGGGATGATTTCGTTCTTGACGAATTTCCGCACAGTAGATTGAATCAGGTTCTGCTCATCTGAGAATCCGTAATCGTGCTCGTACATACCCATCTCCTTGTCTTTCCTTTCGAGGGTGTTCCTACAGCCTCGCTGCGTTCATCGCTCTTTCCGGATCTTGGTTGATCAGGCCGGAAAATTAGGCGTTAAATTCACGGCAGCACAGAATTCGTACCTGAAACGAGCGGGGTCACGTCTTTTTCAAGAGAGAAAGAATCCGTCTCCTTCCTTCATCGGTCGGTTTTATGGGGCCTTTGTGGTGCTCCGCTTCCAGTCTCAATCCGGTCTCCAGGTCCGTTTTCATTCCCCGGTTTATCAGGGATTTGATCTGACTGACCGCTTCCGGGATATTTTTCAGGATCTTCTCCGCCATCTCCATGGCGGCCTGCTCCAGCTGTTCAGGAGGAACAACCTTGTTGACGATCCCCAACCGCTCCGCCTCCCGGGCGGATATTTGCTCGCAGGCGAAAAGCAACTCCTTTGCCCTTCTCGGTCCAATGTATCGGGGGAGCCGCTGCGTTTGCCCACCACCGGGAATGATGCCAAAACGCGCGTGGGTGTCGGCAAAGATGGCATCTTCGGCGGCTATGACGATGTCCGCACACATCACCAGCTCGAGGGAACCTGTAAAACAAAAACCGTTTACCGCTGCAATGACCGGTTTACTCAAATCTTCCAGGACCTTGTACCTCGACCCTCCCGCCCACTCACGCCCCTCCAGCACCCCCTTGAGGTCCCTGCCCGCGGAGAATGTCTTCCCGGCCCCGGTCAGGATGACCACATGGACGCTGTCATCCTTCGCTATGTCTTCGACGGCGCTGACCAAATCCGAGAGAAGCGCTTCGGTCACCGCATTTCTTGCTTGAGGACGATTCAGGATGATCCTGGCAACCCCTTTTGCCTTTTCCACGATGATGTTGTCATAGTCCACCGCCCCATTTCCTCCCTTTCATTGCTCGTACCGGTCCCTTCGGACCGGCCTGCTGACCCGCGGGATGTCAGGCCCATCCCCGATCGTTTTAGAACTACCGTTCCTGGGGGAAGGGAGAATCCCAATGGTCGAAAGACCTATCATAGTAGCCGGGAGAATACTCCGGTTCTTCTATCCGTTGCGAATAGATCTCCAGACTTTCAATCTCCAGGCAGGCCCCAGGGCAACATTCAACATCTCTTGCCGTTATCCCCACAACTCTCCCGGCCACCGTAACCTCTTGATCCAGGCGATATTTTTGCCTGGACAGAAAGCCCTTGTGGGAAACGGTGAACTTGCCTTCCGCGAACCTCGTCTCCCTGGGTTTGTGAAAGGCGTTCAAGGGCACTTCGAGGACGCAAAGAAGCGTTTCCTCACCCAGGTGATTCAGGCCGAGGATATAACCACCGAGGATCACGGTTTTTTCTTTGTACTTCTCGGCCTCGTTTACCAGCGTGGCAAAGGGAACAGGCGGTTCCGCCTGTTTTGCCACGCGGGGTGGAATCGGCGAGCAGGATATGAGAACAAACCCAGCATGGGTGAAATCAAAAAGGCTTTCCATGGTTGCATAGTAAAACCCCTCAATTGTCAAGCTTCGTCCTGCATTGGCCGGGTCGCTTCTCCCGGAATGGTAAAATAATGCCTGAAGCCGATCCGCTATGGGATAACACAACTCCATTTCTTTATGCAATCATCTCTTCCTAGGGGGTACCCATTTCTGATTGGAAGACTTGAAGCCTATTCCTGTCAACTCAGTTTCGTTTTTTCGGCGGGGAAAGAACAGCTCCCTGGCGCAGGAACAATTGGGTCGCCATCTCTCTAATCTCATCCTGCGTATACCTGCAGCCCATGAGGAGGCGATAGCACAAAAAATCATACGCGCCGAAGAGCATGTCAACATATATTTCAGGATCCACAGTGTTAGAAATCAGCCCGTCTGCCTGGGCCTTCCGGGTGTCTTCATACATGGGATCCAGCATCTTCTGGTAAATGGCCTTGATGCTCACCTCGGGCCGGTCTTCCAGGCCAATGAATTCGGCACGGATGATGTCGATAATTTTATGGTATTTTTGATAGAAGCGGAAATAAGCCCGGCCCCTTTTCCTCATCCTGACAAAGAAGTCGGTCTCACCGGCTATTTTTTCTTCGGTACGGGTCAGTAAACGGATGAGATGATCGAAGACTGCGACGAAAAGGTGAGACTTGTCCTCGAAATACTGATAAAAGGTCCCCTTGGATACATGCAGGGCATCGGTTATGTGACTGACATGAGTCCGATGGTAGCCCTTCAGGGAGAAAAACTCAACCGACTTCTTGACAAGCCTTTGCCGCTGCCGTTTACCTTTTTGGCCTCTCCTCGGATCCTTTCCGCTCAGAGCTTCAGTGGAACCCGGACGTTTCCATCCCTCGGCGAAGCGGCTGCGGACCTGAATGCGCGCCGCAGCTACAGACATGCCCCGCTTTTCTCGGAGCTCTCGGACCAGCCGCAGACATTCTATATGGATGTTGGAATACAGGGCCATGGTTCGGGCGGTTTTCAAAGGCGGGGGAAGGAGCTTCTCTTTCAAATAATAATGAATGGTATAACGACTGACTCCGGTTATTTCAACGAGCTCATTTATGCGCATCCATTTAGGGTGGGCTTCAACGTTTTTATGCATCTACTACTCCACAATTTAGTCTATAGCTGATCAACAAGCGCCCGTGCTGTCTTCCTTAAACCCTTCCCCGCTGAGACAGGCACGAAGGGGGCTCCCATTCAATCCCCACTGGTCCCGCCAAGCGGCTCAATTCACGGACAAACCTCACTGTGTTTGTAATCTTAATCGCCAAGAGCTTATATTGTCAACTGCTCCAAACGACCTTCATTCGTAAAACCGATTATTCATTCATCCTTATTATCACTGTTTTTTAATGGCTTATATAAAATTTGCATTCTGATATTTTTTTCTTGACTAATCTCAGTTTCCTTTATAGAGAACTGACTAGTCAGTTTTTTATTGTATAGTACGCGGTTGTCCAGTAACCAGGATCTTTTCATTAGCAGTGCAGGGAAAGGGGGAGGCCTATGGCGGAAAACGATGCCTTGAAAAAGATCGTTGGGAAAGGTTACGTTTTGGAATCTCCTGAAATTTTGGAGGAATATTCCTCTGACCTGAGCTTCGTTCCCCGGGTGCGGCTGAGGTGCGTGGTGCGGCCCGGCGGCAGCGGGGAGGTCCAGCAGGTCGTCAAATGGGCCAATGAAACGATGACACCTCTGATTCCGGTAAGCTCCGGTCCGCCCCATTTTCGCGGGGATACGGTCCCCGGCCTGGGTGGATCGGTTATCGTCGACCTCAGCCGAATGAAACAGATCATCCGCGTTGATGCCAAGAACCAGGTGGCCATGGTGGAGCCCGGGGTGACTTTCGGCGAGCTGCAGCCTGAACTGGAAAAAGCCGGGTTATCGGCATACCTGCCCTTGTGCCCCCGGAACACGAAATCCGTGGTGGGGAGCATGCTCGAAAGAGAACCGATCACCATACCCAGCCAGCACTGGGATTCTCTTGATCCCTTTCTCTGTGCGGAAATCATTTTCGGCACAGGGGACAAACTTAGGAGCGGTGAGGCGGCCGGACCGGACTCCATCGAGGATCAATGGAAGATCGGCAAGGCTCAAATGGTGCCTTATGGACTTGGGCAATTTGACGAGAGCAGACTTCTTTCAGGGGCCCAGGGTACAATCGGAATCATCACCTGGGCCACGCTGAAATGTAGGCCCTCCTCCCGTCTCAGCAGAACCCTCATCATTTCCTCGGAGACTATTGACCCTTTGCTCGATCTTGGTTATCGCCTTGTTCGGCTCAGGCTGGGTGAGACCTGTTTCATCGTCAATGATTTGAATATGGCTTGTCTTCTCGTTCCATCGCCGGAAGAGATCAGGAAACTGCGAGATACGCTGCCCCCGTGGTTTCTGGTGGTCTCCTTCGAGGGGTATGGTCCCCTTCCGCAAGAAAAGGTGGCCTATCAGGAGGCCGATTTCCGGGAGATGCTTGCCCAGGCCGGTAATTTTAATGTTACCAACACCATCGACAGCTTCAGCCCCGAGGATGTGGCCGCCCTGCTCAACCGGCCCTCGGCAGAACCCTATTGGAAGCTCAGATACAAAGGGGCCTGCAAGGAGCTCTTCTTCCTCACGACCCTGGACAAAACGCCTGACTTTATCGCGGCCATGCCTACCTTTGCCAGATCCCGCCGCTTCTCCGCAGAGGACATAGGCGTCTATATCCAGCCTATCGTTCAGGGGACAAGCTGCCATTGTGAATTTGACCTCTTCCATGACCCGGCTGATATGGCTGGTACGGAACGGGTGAAATCACTGGAAGCCGAAGGTGCCGTGGATCTGGCCAATATGGGGGCGTTCTTCTCCAGACCTTACGGACCATGGGCGAAAATAGCCTACAGCCGGGCAGCGGAGACCCACATCCTGCAGAGAAAGATCAAGAAGATATTCGATCCCAATAACATTTTGAATCCCGGAAAATTATGCTTCTAGGGCGAGTCCATTTCAGGAGGTTCCACCATGTCTTTAGAAGATTATCCGCATGATTCGTTGCGACCCATCCGCTCCGGACTCAACGGAGGGGGTGGGGAAAAGCCTGCCAAGGGACAAGAAAACCTCAGGAGGTGACAAAATGGCTATAGAAGATTTCGAGCACGACTCGTTAAGATGCATCCGGTGCTCCTACTGTAAATGGATTCCCTGGGAGAATATGCGGCACCCGGATTTTATGCAAGGATGCCCCTCAGCGGCCAGGTACCACTTCCATGCCTATTCCTCCGGCGGGAAGTTCAACATGGCCCTGTCCCTGATGAAAGGAAGGATCGATTATACCGACGGTTATTTGGACGCCCTCTATAAGTGCCAGATGGACGGGAGCTGTGATGTTTCCTGTAAAGCGACCAACGATATCGAACCCCTCCAGCTAATGCAGGAGATGAGGATCAAGTGTGTTGAGGAAGGCCAGGGTGATCCGGTTCATGCTCTGACCGTCGAGGGGCTGAAGAAGGAAGACAACATGCTGCAGTGCCTGAAGGCCGACCGCGGCCGATGGGCTGAGGGCCTGGCGGTTAAAGACCTGACCAAAGAGAAGGCCGAGGTCGCTTTTCATGCGGGATGCCGGTACTGTTTTGATGAGGAGCTCCGGCCCACGGTCCGTGGAGGACTTAACCTGCTGCTCAGTGCCGGTGTGGATATCGGAATCATGGGACAGAGCGAGGTCTGTTGCGGGGGCAGGGTTTACGAGATGGGCTACCTGGGTGAACTCATCAAGTATGCGGAACACAACCAGGAGACCTTCAAAACAGCCGGCGTCAAGATCCTGGTCACCCCCTGTTCCGATTGCTATCAGTCCTTCAAGGTCCTTTACGATAAGATAGGCCGGAAGCTCGATATGGAGGTTTTGCACATTACCGAGTATCTCGATCGCCTAATCCGGCAAGGAAAGATCGAGCTTACCCGGAAGGTCCCCTTGACCGTGACCTATCACGATCCCTGCCACCTGGGCCGGCTCGCCGAACCCTGGATCCACTGGAAGGGAAAAGAAGTCAAGGTGTTGAGCCAGGTAATCTGTCATGAACCCCCGAAGAAATACAGACGGGGCGCCAACGGCGTCTACGATATCCCCCGAGAGATCCTGAAAAGGATTCCCGGTCTGAGGCTGGTGGAAATGTACAGGACCAGAGAATCGGCCTGGTGCTGCGGGTCCGGCGGCGGCGTCAAAGAGGCCTTTCCCGACTTTGCCATCTGGACCGGCGCCGAGCGCCTCAAAGAGGCGAAAGCCGTTGGAGCCAAAGCCATTGTCAGTGCCTGTCCATGGTGTACGAGGAACTTTTTGGATACGGCAAGCGAAACGGGAGAAAAGATCGAGGTCTATGACCTCATCGATCTCGTGCAAAAGGCAGTCTAGCCAACCAACCGAGCAACTAGCGCAAGGAGGTTCGATATGGAGCTGACCAAGGAAGCCTATGAGGCTCTGGAAGATATCGTAGGGCCGGAGTACATCTCGCAGGACCCGGCCGTCCGGGATACTTACAATCAGGTCTGGGGGAACCAATTGGTTTTTGGAGAAAAATGGTCGAACCGCCCGGCTGCCGTTGTGCTGCCGAGCAGCACCGAGGAGGTCCAGGCCATCGTCAGGGTCTGCAACCGGCACAAGATCTCCTTTAAGCCCTTTTCTTCAGGATTTGAGATTGTTGCTACCGCGCTCGTAAATGAATACAGCATCCTTCTGGATTTGAAAAGGATGGACCGCATCTTGGAGATAGATACCAAGAACATGCATGCCGTGGTGGAGCCCTATGTTTCCATTTACAGGCTCCAGATGGAACTGGCCAAACACGGTCTTTTTATCGGGGCCATATCGGCCGGACCGGAGGCGGGCGTCATCGCCACCTCCTGCTGCCATTTCGGATCAGGAACGACCCAGGTCTTTACCGGCGGCTTGGGCCGAAATGTGCTGGGCTGCGAGTGGGTTCTGCCCACCGGGGAGATCCTCCGAATGGGGTCCGCTGAAGCCAGCAGCGGCTGGTTTTCAGCCGACGGACCGGGCTTCGGCCTCCGCGGAATCCTACGGGGCCATTCCGGGGCCAACGGGGGTAACGGTGTCATCACCAAGGTCAGCCACAAGCTCTATCACTGGTACGGTCCTTCCGAGTGGGAACTGGTCGGCTCGCCTCCGGCCCTGAAGCAACTGGAAAGGATTCCGGACGGGTATAAGCTTTTTGTCTTTACCTTCCCCACCATGGAGAATGCCTATGATGCGTTGCGCGAAATCGGGCAGGCCCAGATAGCCTACGCGGCCTCGGTGCTTTTGGGGGGTACTAATGCTGAAGGCAATGACGAGTTTTTCGCGATGGTGATGGAGCTGCTGCGGAAGATGGCTCCCAATGCCCCGAACGTTCGGGATCTTTCTTTGATGGTTCTTCTCGGTGCCAATACCCGAAGAGAAATGGAGTACCGTGATAAGTGCCTCTTCGAGGTTTGTGGAAAGTGGGGTGGACTCAAAGTGCCCGAACTCAATGACCCTGCGTCTCTGGCCTGGAGATTTGCCATGATCATGTGGAGCTTCGGCTTTGTCCGAGGGTGTTTCCGGCCTTGCTCCGAGTTCTTTATCACACCCTGCACCGATGCCACCGAAGACATGATCAAGCTTCAGCGTAAAACCGCTGTGGAAACAATCGCACCCTATATTGCAAAGGGAGCCTTGATGTTCTTGCCGTCGCCTTACGCCTTTCACCTCCCTTACGAGAACTATTCCACCGGTTCGCATATCGAAAATATCACCCTCTATGACCCTTATGATGAAAAATCGTTGGAGGGAATCCGGGGGGTCGTAGCCGAGACCTTCGACCCGAATGGAAAATTCAAACAATTCGGAGTGCCCTGTCTTGGCGGAGGGCTCCAGATTGAGCCGGTCAGCCACGTCAATCAGCAGTGGGGGCCAGTTTACGACAACTACGATTTCTGGCTCAGGAAGATTAAGGAAACCCTGGACCCCAATTGCCTCGGGGATTGGTCGGCCTATGTGCCGCCTGTTTTTCCCTGATCAATCGATCCTGGGTCCATTGACCGATGTGTTCCGTCGTGCTGTCATTCCGACTGAAGCCGGAATCCAAAAAAGGAACGAAGAAGTGAATCATCGGGACCCGATTCTCGTGCTCGTGGAAGCAGAAGGTGGAAGGTGCGCTCCAATCACTTTTGAGCTCTTGAAAGCTGGTTCGGAGCTTTCACAAGAGAAAGGGGATACCCTGTGCGTCTGTATCCTTGGTCATGATGTAAGTGGATTGGCGGAAGAAATCGCCTGGTACGCCTCTCGAGTCTATGTGGTTGATGACCGGTCGCTCTCCCGGTTCCAGCCCGATCTTCATGCTGCTGCCCTTTATCACTTGTGTCTGTATTTAAAGCCCCGTTGCCTGGTCATGGGTCATACCTATGAAAACCTGGAAATGGCCCCTAAGCTCTCCGGCCGTCTCGGGACCGATCTGGTCACCGACTGCATCCGCGTGGAGAGGGATCAAGGAACGGGGCATCTCCTGTGCACCAAGCCGGTTTACGGAGGCCATGCCCAGGCCGTTTTCGAACTGGACACCTTCCCCCAGATGGTCCTCATAAGGCCGAAGGGCTACAAGCCTTCGGCCAAAGACCATTCCAAGGGAGAAATCATCCCTTTGGATTGCCGGGTTGATGTTTCTCCCACGTTGAGCGAGTCAATAGCCAGCGTTCCGGGTGAGAGAATCAACCTCGACCAGGCCGAGGCCATCGTCAGCGCCGGGAGAGGGGTAAGGAACGCAGAAGGGATCGGGGAGATCAAGAAATTGATCGGGACCCTTGAGAAGTATTTTGACCGGGTCGAACTGGGGGCCAGCCGGCCCCTGGTTGAGTCGGGTTTACTCCCCCGGTCCAGGCAAGTCGGTCAAACCGGGGAAAGGGTGGCTCCCCGACTCTATATTGCGGTGGGGATATCCGGCTCCATTCAGCATCTGACCGGTATGGTGGGCTCCGGAAAGATCGTGGCCGTCAACAGGGACCGGGATGCCCCAATCTTCGGCGCGGCCGACTACGGGGTGGTCGGTCCTTTTGAAGAAGTTCTCCCGGCCCTGATCGAAGGGTTGGAGGAATTGTCGTGAAGCCCCCAACGCTGATCGTCTGCCTGAAAACCGTGCCCGATCCGGAAGGACCTCCTTCGTCCTTTGAGGTGCATCCTGAGCTCAAAAAGGTGGTTCCCTCGGGAATTCCACCGGTGATCAATCCTTACGATGAAAATGCGCTGGAGACGGCCCTTCGTTTGAAAACCCGATGGGGAGCCCGGGTAATGGCTGTCAGTCTGTCCGAGAAACCGATGGTATCGATTCTCCGGAAGGCCTTGACCGTTGGAGCCGACGATCTCATACTCCTCGAAGATCCGAATTTCCAGGATCTGACAAGCCTGTCAACAGCCCGGGTCCTTTGTGCGGCCATCAAAAAGATCGGCTGCTATGAGCTTATCCTGACGGGCCGGCAGGCTGTGGACTGGGAATCGGGCCAGGTGGGGCTGCTCATGGCAGAGATGCTCAACATACCCGCGGTCAATCTAGCCCAAGCCGTGGCTCTTGAGGAGGGAAAAATCATCGTGGAGAAATTGAAACGCCGTGGCCATGAAGTGGTCAGTGCTTCCCTTCCCGCGCTGATCACTGTGAGCAGCGAAGCCGGCGAACTCAGGCGGCCGACACTCAGGGCGATCCAGGAGACGCGCAAAAAACCGGTAACTGTCTGGAAGGCCGATGATTTGGGGATTGATCCCAGGGGACTCAAAAAGATGAATATCCGCGAATTGTCTCCCGCTCCCTGCAGGGCCAGAGCCTGTTGCTTCTTAGAAGGGGAATCCGCGGCGGAGAGAGGGCGGAATCTGGCCCTGAAGCTACGTGAGGACCGGGTCCTTTAAGGGCGTGGAGAAAAGAAGGGATCGATTCGATCATGAAGGTTCTCTTGATCCAGCCGCCCGTACGGGATTTTTACGACACGGATATCAGGCTTCAGCCCCTGGGCCTTTGCATGCTCGAGGCGGTGGTGAAAAAGGCCCTGCCTCACGTGGAGGTGATCATCAAGGATTACCACCAGGGTTTTGGGCGAAGGACCCTGCCTCTTCCCTCCGAGCTGGCCTACCTTCGCGATTACTACCCGTATCATGACTCAAGCCCTTTTTCCACGTTTCACAACTATTATCATTTTGGGGCCTCCTTCGAGCAAATCGGAGAAGAAGCCGCTCGTAAAAAGCCGGACCTGGTGGGCATATCCTGCCTCTTTTCCGCCTACTACCGGGAAGCGCTCTCCTGAGCCCGGGAGATCAAGAAGAAGTTGAATGTGCCGGTCATCCTGGGTGGATCCCGTGTGGCTGGGGTCGGGCCACGGCAAGTATCTGAAATCGGGAGCGATAGCGTTGAGCAGACCCTCTGGAACGGGCCTATAATGCATTTTTTGGGGCCAAAAAGCTTCTTTTCACGGGATGGATCTAAGGCCCGAGATAAGCGTGATCTTATTCTGGACTCCTGGAGAGGGGAGGCGGCGGCTAACTATAAGGCTCTTTTCGAGGCTGAAACGGTGATATAGGTTTTGAAAACCCCTATTTCCGGTGCCCTAATGCCGAATAATCAAATACATACCGTGGCCCGACCCCAACAACCCGAAAATGGAAGAAAACGTCCCGGGAAGTTTTGTGGAGAGGGATCCCTGGAAGCAATTGATGGAGCTGAGGTTAAAGCCTTGATTACGCACCCCGCATGCTCCCCACGCCGAAAGAAAAACAACAGGGCATTGAACGCCTGATTCTGAGTGCTTGAGGATACCTTTCGTCGTACCGCCAGGGATGTCAGGAATTCTTTCACGTCATCGGGAGAGAGCGACTCCGGAGGTTTGCTCTTCGTGAAGGACTGCAATGCCCGCACCCATCCCATGTAGGACCTTGGCGTCTTTGCAGAATAATGCCACAACTGGATCTCATCGGCCAACTTCGTATACTGCTCAACCCAGGAGGCTCCCTTCCCGCTCTTCGTCTGTGGTCGCCCAACCGAACCGGGGTCAGGCATGCCCGCCTCTCCCACGGCCAGCGATACATCCTGCACGGTAGGGGCCTTCAAGGGTTCAGAGCCGATGGGGGAGGGTATGCCTGGAGAGGAAGTTGTCAAAATAGGTCCTCGTACAGATAAGCTTTTGCCGGCATACGAGAAAGCATTCACCGGATCGTCGGTTCTCTGATCCGATGGGGATTTAGGGGTTGGGCCCCTTCCCTCTAGAATGTGGAAGAACAAACCGATTGCTTCCGCAGCCTCCTCCCGTTGTGCCTGAGTTTGATTCTTCTCCTTCAACTTGAGCAGAAAACGAGGCAGGCTCTCACGCTGCGTAGGAGCGAAGTGATACTTCCGACAGAAGTCCAGATAATAGCGCAGCCATTTGCTCTAAAACCCATGAGTCACTTTGGGGATCGCCTTTTTGCGGAGGCAGTCCTCAAACTCTGCCGCCAGTTGTGAGGGGATGGGTAGCATAGCTGGGTATCCGTACACTTTATAACTCCAATAATTCGAGTGATAGCCGGAAAGTCCTTCCATAATCATCAAAAAACCTTGTCCGGCATTTCTTTTTGTATATAATAAAACAGTCTTCATTTTAAACGCTTGCAGCCCTATGCAGGATCGACCTTGGAAACAAAGAACGCTGTCCCTTCCAAAAAGCTGGGGCCCTTACGCATTCGCACAGAACATTCCGGATAACTTTCCCGCGTGGGGATATCGGGAACTACACAATTACTTGTTAGACCTTTGAGAAGAACCTAGCGCATGAGGTTATAGTATGAACACTGCTGATGTTCTATCAAAGAAATATGGAGATCTGTTTGATTTAACCAAGGTGACGATAGATCGGGTGCCTGCATTCCTGACTTGCCAGAACGCAAATACCATGGCAAAGCAGGTAACCCTATTCCATCTTGTGCGTTCCGGGTATTTATTAGAAGCGACATACACGCTGTGTTCGCAAGGTCTCGCAACGGAGGCGATGGTTATACTCAGGAGCCTTCTAAACCTTTATATCAATCTGAAATGGTTGACCTCCACCGATGTTGAGCAGCGTTTTCAAAGATTCGCGGACTTTGAGGTGGTTTTCAAAAAACTGGCGATGCAGACGGTAATTGATCACGGGAGTATTTGGGACGAGATCAAGGATGAAAACCTTACAATTCATGATCAAGATTTCCAGCGGGTCAAGAAGAAGTATGGCTTGACGAAGAAGAAAGACTTTTTCAACTGGTCAGGCAAGTCAATTTTCAGGATGGCTTCCGAAAAAGGGGTCGATCTGGAAAAGGAGTATCGCATAATCTACGGACAACTCTCATCAATCGAACACACCGGGCCAGAGGCTGTAAGACAATATCTAGACGATTCAGAAAAAGGGACTACCACGATAAAAGCAGGTCCCAGGGATGAAAACATAGATTTGGTTCTTGTCACAGCACTCGAATATTACTTCCATGTCAAAGCTATTGCTCATACAATTTTCGACGTTGAATGGACCGACCTTGAAAAAGATAGGGAAGCGTTTTTGAAGGTTAGAAACAAGTATTGGGGCCAAGAAAAAGTCTAACATGCTCTTTCAGCGGATCGCAAAAAAACTGCGCCCGCTGAAGAGCGGCGTTCGGCTAAACATATATCTTGACATAGAAATTATTATAAGTACAGTGTACATATGAATGAATTGCGGTTTGAATGGGACAAGCGGAAGGAAAAGGCTAATATCAAAAAGCATGGTGTGTCTTTTGACGAAGCACGTGCGGTATTTTACGATGAAAATGCCATACAGTTTTTTGACCCAGACCATTCAGAAGATGAAGACCGTTTCATCCTTCTTGGGATAAGTTTTAAGCTTCGTATTATACTTGTCTGCCACTGTTTTAGGGAAAGCGAGGCGGTTGTTAGAATCATAGCGGCAAGGAAGGCGGATAGCAATGAAGAAAACGAATATTGGAGACATAGACGATGAGAGACCATTACGATTTTTCCAAAATGAAAGGGCGCAAAAACCCTTATATCAAATACTTAAAACAACCGGTAACTATGCGGCTGGACCGTGACACCGTTTCGTATTTCAAGTCCATGTCGGAGGAAACCGGTATACCTTACCAAAGCCTGATTAACCTTTATCTTCGTGACTGCGCGGTTAATCAACGAAAATTACAGATGAAATGGCATCAGGAAAAAGCGGAACATGATGCTTCACATTGACCGGAAGGTCCGCGCGGCTTTTTCTACCAGCTATTTTCTTCAAGTTTTGGACTGGTGGATTGGGGTCGGGCCAAGGCAAGTATTGGATATCGTAAGGAAAAGTGCTGGGTCGAGCCCCTAAAATGGCCCTATAATCCATTTTTCGAGGCCAAAAAGCACGTTTTTCCTGACAATCCGTTACGGTCCGAGCGATTGTATCAGAAGCTCCGGGAGGCTACTGACTATGAGGCTCTTTTCGACCCTGAAAAGAGCGACATAGACCCCAAAAACACCTTCTTCTGGGATCTTAATGCTGAGTAATCAAATACATAACGCGGCCCGACCCCAAGCCACCGGTCCCGGGCCACACCAAGCCAACAAGCCACCGACAAAAGCAGGAGGCACAATGACATCCCAAGCAAAGGCTACAACTGCGACAGTTGCCGTCGTCCAGGCTGGATCCGTGGTATTCGACGCAAGTGCCTGTGTTGACAAGGCGGTTGGCCTGATTGGAAAGGCCGCCGCCATTGGCGCAAAGATCATCCTCTTCCCCGAGGCATTCATCACCGGGTATCCCAAGGGCCTCAACTACGGCCTCGTAGTTGGGGCACGCGATGAGAAGGGCCGTGAAGAATTCCGCCTTTATTTGGACGCGGCGATTGAGGTTCCGGGCCCGGAGACAGAGCGGGTCGGCGAAGCGGCGGCGACAAGCGGCACCTATGTGATTATGGGCGCCATCGAGCGCGAGCTCGGCACCTGTTACTGCACAGCGCTCTTCTTCGGCCCGGACGGGCGGCTTCTGGGGAAGCACCGCAAGCTCATGCCTACCGCTATGGAACGGATGATCTGGGGCTTCGGCGATGGCTCTACGCTGACGGTGGTTGATAGTCCCTACGGTCGAATCGGTTCGGTGATTTGTTGGGAGAACTACATGCCCATGCTCCGGATGGCTATGTACTCAAAGAACGTGGCGATCTACTGCGCACCCACAGCGGATGATCGTGACACATGGTTGCCCTCGATGCAGCACATCGCACTTGAGGGGCGCTGCTTCGTACTGACGGCCTGTCAGTTCCTTCGGAAGAAGGACATTCCGGAGACCGTGCGTGTGTCGCTTGGCGAGTCGCAGGACGCCGTACTGATGCGCGGTGGAAGCGCCGTCATCAGCCCTCTTGGCAAGGTGCTCGCAGGTCCCCATTTCGAGGGTGAAACCATCCTCACTGCAACCCTCGATCTCAATGATATCGGCCGCGGTAAGTTCGATTTCGATGTCGCCGGGCATTATAGCCGGCCGGACGTCTTTCAGTTGATTGTCAATGAGGCGCCGGCGAGGCCGGTTATGACCAAGGAAGGCAAATGACCTGCCTTAAATTGGGTTGCAGCGGCCGGACCACAAATAAGCCACCCCTGAACAACCCGTTCGACAGGGAGGGACGAAGCTTTGAAGAGGATCATATTGGCAACCTTTGCTTCGGGCTTAGGGTAATCTAATATCAGGACCTTACACAAGTCCCCTCCTTCCTAGTCCGGACTTAAGTTAAAACGCCGTGCTTGCCGGATGGCTGAGGCATTCGGGCTTGATAGCAGCGTTGAAAAATATCAAGACCCGCGCCCAATCGCGCTGTGTCGACGGAACACGGATTGCTTGATTGATGCAATAGAAATGGCATTAGGGCATTCATCAGAGTACCCGAAAAGGAAGGAGCCAGGATATAAGGCATGGAAATTGCACTTTTTTGATAAAGATCGATGCCTGAAAATCTGTGGTCAATCACAAAGGCGAACATGTCGCTCGAGACTGACCGGGGATTTCAAAGCGGCCTTGAAGTTCTGGAGATCAACAAAGTCCGGGGTCGCGCGGAGATTGGCGGCCTTAACGCCCCGGCACCTCAGCTTGACGATACGAATATGCAATGAACCCAATACGTTTCACCAGCCTAACGATACTAGTGTTTGCCCTTATTTCAATATTATTTTCAGAATCTGGGAGCGCAGCTAAATACATAGTTTCTGCCAGTCTTGATGAATTCTAAATCCGTTCCGGAGAGCTGTTCCCTGTAAAAGTGAAAATTGATAGCGATGAGAAAAACTAAGTATGCTACTTATCAAATGCTTCTGAGACTTGCCGTGAAGAATGCCGGCAATTTGGAATAAAAGAACTTTGCATCTATCTCTGTCCCAGCGGAAGGACCCAAATTCCTGCCGCGTAGCGGCTCAGTTCAACCAAACGTTCGACCGGAGCCTTTAAACCAATCCGATTCCCGGCCCGTTATAGCGGAAAAATGCTCCGGTCAATTCATCATTATATAAAGCAGGCTTGCCAGTTTGCTGAAAGATTTTCTTTGAACCCTTGTATTTCTAATTGATAACACGAAGGAGACAATCTATGGGAAGCATCAAATGCCCCAAGTGCGGCACGGAAAATGACCCCGCGGCGTTGGAATGCCTGATGTGTGGAATTGTGTTCGCAAAATATCGGGCGTCTCAGCAGCCTATGGCACAGGCCCGTCTCGGGACACACGAAATCGATTATAAAATTATTGGCGACGATATGCAGATTGTGGAAATCGAACTGGATACGGGGGAAACCGTGATTGCGGAAGCAGGTGCCATGAATTATATGGATCAGGGGATCACGTTTGAGGCAAAAATGGGTGACGGATCCGATGCGAGCGGAAGTGTTTTCGGGAAACTGCTGGGCGCAGGCAAACGGGTCCTTACCGGTGAATCCATATTTATGACCCATTTTACCAATACCGGCGGCGGAAAGCAGAAGGTTGCTTTTGCTTCTCCCTATCCCGGCAAAATAATTCCCATCGACCTGTCCAAGGTGAACGGGGAGCTTATGTGTCAGAAGGATGCCTTTCTCTGCGCCGCATATGGCACTGAAATCGGAATTGCTTTTACCAAAAGTCTGGGAGCCGGATTTTTCGGCGGAGAAGGTTTTATTCTTCAGCGTTTGACCGGTACCGGCTTGGCGTTTATCCATGTAGGCGGGACCATCATCAAAAAGAAGTTGAAAAACGAAACCATTCGAGTGGACACCGGGTGCCTTGCTGCATTTACAGCAGGTATTCAATACGACATTCAGCGTGCGGGCAGTCTGAAGTCCATGTTTTTCGGCGGAGAAGGTCTGTTCCTGGCCACTTTGAGCGGCACCGGAATCGTGTTGCTTCAGAGCTTGCCGTTTTCACGAATGGCGGACCGTATTTTGCAGCATGCACCGTCTGCTGGCGGCAGCCGGAAAGGCGAAGGCTCTCTGCTGGGGACCCTGGGGGGATTTCTCGACGGCGACAATCGATGAACAAGTGCCAACGAACCCCAGGGAGGACCCGTTGTGAACAGCGGACCGATAATGGGACCAGCGGGTGTTGTGCTGCTTGTGGCAGCCGTTGCTGTACCGGTCTACGGGGGCAAGTTGGTCGGGATCGGAGCCGCGATAAGGCCAGGATCCTCTGTTCAGAGGTATTCGTTGCCGGACGACAGCCTCACGGTATGCGCCCGGCTTCAGGCCTGATACCTTGTTCCCCGGCTGGTCCATGGCAAAGAGCCTCTTGAATGCATTGGTTGGAATACACGTCCGAGATGGTCGGCTCTCCATGGATGCTCCGCTTCCCATTCCAGAAAGGCATACGCCTGGTGATGAGCGAGCATCCATTACCCTGAATCAGCCGCTACGGATGACCATCGGCTTGGTCCGATCCGTTGCCTTGCCTCAAGGAAAAAGAGACCGTCTCATCGGGGAGCCGCTATGGGTGAAGATGAAAGAAATGGGCTTAAAAATATTAAGCGACTTCCCGAGTTTCTTTTCCCGCTCTTTTGGGAATATGATCCTAGGACAATGGATATTGTCAAACACGCCAGCCTGATCATCGGTCGCATCATGGAGAGGGGATCTTGGGCTTCCATGGTCTGGTTACGTGAAACATACTCCAGGGAGCAGCTTGTTTCCTTCTTAGAAGGAAGGGGGCGTCGAATGCTACCCCCCCGTGAACTGAACTATTGGGCACTGATAAGCGGGATTGACCCTGAGAAAAGGAAGATGTGGTTGAAAGAAGCAAGGGAGAAACCTGATGTTTGGAGAACCCGGCATCCACATTGATGTTCTGACCGAGGGGCAAAAGAGATCGCTTTCTCAAATTGCGAAGGCTGTGGCCAACACGGATTTTTACCTGGCAGGTGGGACGGGCCTCGCCCTTCAGGTGGGACACCGTTCATCGATCGATTTCGACTGGTTCATTCCCAAACTTGGAGATCCAGAGGTCCTATTTCGGAAGTTCAAATCGTTGGATATTCATTTTGGAATCCAGTCGGTCAGTTTCGAAACGATTTACCTCGATGTAGAAGCCGTACAGATGAGCTTCATGGGGTATGATTATCCTATGCTGGAGCCGAAGGTCTTTTGGCCCGACTTTGGCATTTACCTGGCAGCAATGAACGACATCGCTTGTATGAAGCTTTCAGCCATTGCTTCCCGGGGCTCCCGAAAAGATTTTGTGGATCTACACTTTTTGATCACGCATTTTCTGCCGCTCGAGGATTACTTGCGGCGATATATAAAGAAGTACAGGAACCGGGACGTAGGTCACGTGGTGCGCAGCCTCGTCTATTTTGCCGATGCCGAAGCAGAACCTGATATCAAGACCAGAAGTCTTTTATCTTGGGAAGTGTTAAAACGAGACTTTGAAAGATGGGTAAAGGACCTAAAGATGGAGTAAATTCTGATCTGCAATTCGTTCATTCGTAGCCCAGTTCGGCGAGGCGCTCCTCGCTTATTCCGATGGCGTGGGCGATCTCGTGCACCACGGTGATTTCGATCTCTTCTTCAAGTTCCTCTAGGGTCGTGCACATCTCCTGGAGAGGCTCCTGGAAGATGAAGATGGTGTCAGGAAACTCGGGAGGGGAAGTCACGGATCTCTCTGCCAGGGGGACGCCATAGTAGATGCCCAGAAGCGGTTCACCGGGCGGGAGGTCCATCTCCTCCAGCATCCTCCTGGAGGGTCTTTTGCGAACGGAGATGACGATGTTGTCGAGGTGCTGTCGGATCTCCTTCGGGATGCGGCGAATTGCTCTTTTTACGATCCTGTCAAAGTCCTTGTTCCCGAGCTTCATGTCCTTGGACTCCCCGATGAACGTAGGGCTGCTTGTCGGCCTTTCAACATCAGAGTTTGATCCCTGTGACGATCCCAACGCCTATGATCCTGTCATCTTCTGTTTTCACCTCCACCTGTGCAACCAACGTCTTGGAGGTTTCTTTAATCAGGCTCGCTTCCGAAATGATCCTTTGACCCGGTGGTGCCATGGAAATGAAACTGAAGCTTGTCTGAATATTCACGGCTCCTTTTTCTATTACGCTCCCCAAGGCTCCCACCGTGTGGTCGGCCAGGGACCAGATGGCTCCCCCGTGCACGGTTCCAAGCCAATTGAGGTGCCTCTCATCGAGATCAAGCTCTGATCTTGCGTATCCATAAGAAAGGTCCGTAATTCGAAACCCGAGCGCTTTGGCAAATTCCGAATGGTTGTTCAACCGCTTGAGATGATTCAGTCGGTTTTCACCTGTTTTGCTTTCTTCATCCATTGTCATCCCGAATTCAGAAGGAAAAATCATGCCGATATTTGGCGAGGAGGGGCCAGCCGTCGGGTGTTGCGGCGTGGAGGGCCCGCATTTTTTCAGGAAGAAAACCACCTCTTGTTTCTCTTGTAGTGTTTTACTTCCCTGAAGCTCTTCCGTCGGCCCTTATCCCTCAAACCCAGGTAGAATTCCTGGACGTTGCGGTTTTCCAGAAGCTCCTTCGCGGTACCGTCCAGAACCACCCTCCCATTTTCCATCACGTACCCATAGGACGCGATTCCAAGGGTCAGATTTGCGTTTTGTTCCACGAGAAAGATAGTTGATTTCATGTCCCCGTTGATCCGTCTGATAATGGCAAAGAGCTCCCTTGCAATGAGGGGAGCGAGGCCCAGGGACGGCTCGTCCAACAAGAGAAGCTCAGGTCGGGACATCAGGGCACGGCCTATGGCCAACATTTGCTGCTCCCCTCCGCTCATGTAGCCGGCGATGCTCTTGGATCGTTGCTTCAGGACGGGAAAGTATGCGTAACATTGCTGGATATCCTGATCGACTCTCTTTCTGTTCTCGCTGGTGTATGCGCCCGCTAGGAGGTTTTCGTCCACCGTTAATTCATCGAAGATCCGGCGGCCTTCGAAGACCTGGGCAATGCCCATCCTGACGATTTGATCCGGTTTCATGGAAGTGATGTTCCGGTTTTTGAATAGGATTTCTCCCCGGGTCACTCTGCCATTTGCAGGTTTTAACAGCCCCGTGATCGCCCTTATGGTTGTGCTCTTTCCGGCACCGTTGGATCCGAGGAGGGCAACGATCCGCCCCTCCAAAATCCCCAGGGATAAGCCTTTCAAAACCAGGATGAAATCCGAATACCGGACTTCAATATTGTTGATTTGAAGGATGGTTTTCATGGCCCAGCGCTCAGGTTCTCAATGGATCTGTTGCTCAACCGAATCGAGAAGGTCTCTTTTTTCCACTGGAAAATTGGCAGAAGGGGAAGGGGAACCCTTCCCCCATGCTCCCGCCAATGCGAGGGATTTCTCCTCCCTCGCCCAGGGTAGATCTACTTCCTTGCGAAATCGGGTACGTCGTATCTGCCAGTTATCGGAACAAAGTACTTATTCGCCAGATCTGTGCCGTAGATCTTGAATCCTTTCGTCCCGATATGATCGGTGGACGTGAATGTCATGGGAAGGGTGAGGCCGTCCATATCCACGTTTCTGAAACTCTCCAATCCGTCCTTGATCGCTACCCTTGCTTTTTCCACGGACATTTCAGGATTCAAATTCGCCCTCTTTATCCCTTCGGTCAGGACCATGCCCCCGACCCAGCCGGCCACGTACTGAACGGGCAGATACGCTTCCCCGGCAAACTTGCGCATCGTCTGGATTCCAGAAACGCTTGTTTCGCTGTAGTAGGCGACCGGGCTGGATACGAGGAGGCTCTTGGCCGCATCTCCCACGATCTCAAGGAGCACGCGATTGGCCGCGAAGAAGCCGAAGCAGAAGGTGGTTTTCATCCCCAGCTGGGCAGCCTCTTTCAAAATGAGGGCTCCCGGGGAAACCGTGACCAGTCCGAGGATATAGTCGGGTGAAAAAGTGCTGACTCTGGCCATCTGAGACGCGGCGCTGACGGCCCTCACACTGATGAACTCCTCGGCTACCAGCTCAAAGCCCATTCTTTCATACGCATTCAGGTCATTGAGCTTCTTGCGGTCGGCTCGCCCCGGTTCCGTGAATAGCAAGGCCACCTTGGGCTTCGAGATTCCCTTTTTCTTGGCATCCATCTGAATCCAGCTCATCTGCGTTAAAATTTCATCCGCATAGGTCCCCGCGATGGCGAAGATATAAGGGCTAAATTCACCAACCACGTCCTGGCCTCGGGCCGCCGCAGAAATGGTGGGCAACGGTAAGGCGTTGACCTTTGGCTTAAGCAGGGGCAAATCCACCGAACCCCATCCCAGCAGGCCTAAGACGTAATCGGAGGTGGTCAGACGGGTGAACCCGGTCAGGGACTGCTGGGCATTGTACTGGTAATCGATGGATATCAAATCCACCTGCACACCCCCGATGCCGCCTTGGCTGTTAAGATAGGCCACATAGTCCTTAACCCCGCGGGCAAAAGGCGCGCCAATGGCGTTGGTAGGTCCGGTGATGTCGAAAAGGCCTCCTATTCTGTAAGCCTTTCCCACTTTCTCCTGACAAAACACGGGTGAACCGAAAATCAAAAGGCAAATAACTGCAACCAAGCAAACTTTTCCGTAAAGTTTCATGCCGTTTCCCCCTTTCCCGACGATACGTTTTCCCTTCTAAAACGCAGCCTGCCGATCCAAAGAAAAGTCCCTGTTTTTCACCTCCCTTTCTTGAAGATTCATCGCGTGGGACGCCACAAAACTCCCTTACGGGATGGGTTTGGAATCCTCGGAGTAGAGGAATTCGATTTCACCCCGGTAGCGCTCCATGATGGACTTTCTTCTTATTTTTTGGGTCTGGGTGACCTCTTCGTCTTCCGGATCCAATTCTTTTCCCAGCAGCAAGAACTTTCCCACCTGGGCTACCCTGGGCAGGTCTTTATTGGATCGGACGATTTCATCCTGGATGAGACGATGCACCTCCTCTTTTTGAGACAAGTCCCTGAAGGTGGTATACATCACATTGTGATTTTCAGCCCACTTGCCGACCGTATCGATATCGATCTGCACGAGGGCGACCACGTACTCTCTCCGATGACCGAATACAACCGCTTCTTTGATATAAGGGCTAAACTTGAGTTTATTTTCAATAAACTGGGGGGAGAACTCGTTGCCGTCGCTAAGCTCCATCACCTCCCCCATGCGGTCGATCATGATGAGGTGTTCATCCTTATCCAGGTAGCCCTTATCCCCTGTATAAAGCCAGCCTCCCCTGAGGACCGAGTCGGTGGCCCCCTGGTCGTTATAATAGCCCTTGAAGACCGTATCGCCACGAATCAGGATTTCTCCCTGATCTGAAACGCCGACCTGGATTCCAGGAAAAGGTTGACCGACGGATTCGAGCCTGATGTCCTCCGAGCGGTGCATGGTGGCAATGGCACCGCTTTCCGTGAGCCCGTAGCCCTGTTTCATCGTGACCCCCAGAGCGAGAAAGAACTTGAACAGGTCTATGCCGATGGCCGCCCCTCCCGTATAAAGGTAGCGAACCGTGGAAAGCCCCAGGTGGTCCCTGAGCTTTCTCAGAACGAGGAAATTGGCAAGGAAGTGAAGAAATTGAAGGACCAAGGGGACCTTTTTCTTTTCTATTTTCAGGTAGGACACTTCCGAGGCAACAGGCATCAATCCCTTATAGCACCACTGCTTGAGCCGGCTGCTATCTTGAATTTTCACCTGTACCGTGGTCAGCATCTTTTCCCAGATCCTCGGTGGGGAAAAGATCAAATGGGGTCCAATTTCCCTCATGTCCCTCCATGTGGTCTCGGGCTTTTCAGGGAAGTTCACGGTAAAACCCCGGTACAAGGCCCTGGCCATGGAGGTCATCCTTTCTCCGATCCAGGCGGTGGGCAAAAACGAGACATATTGGAAAAACCGTTCCGTGGGGTCAATGCTGTCCCAGGCCTGGGCCATGCATAGGAGATTACGATGGGTCAACATGGCCAGCTTCGGCCGGCTCGTCGTTCCGGAAGTGCTGCTCAGGATCGCCACATCGCCCGGGTCTATCCGATTGAATAAGTCCTCAAAAAGCTCCTTTTTTTCAAGGCTTACCTTTCTTCCTTTCCTTGCCACATCTTCGAATCTCAGGAGCATTTCTTCACGATAATGGCGGACTTCCAGGTACTCCATGACGACGATGTGCTCTAACTTGGGCAGGGCCTCTTTTAGTTTCAATATCTTATCCGCTTGTTCCTGGTCTTCACAGATCACTGTGGATGCTCCGGAAAAACCCACAAGATATTTGATTTCCTCAAGATTCTCGTTGTCGGGATAAATCCCCAGCGACAGGGCTCCGTTGACCATGGAGGCGAGTTCCGTGTAGAGCCATTCCGGCCGGTTGTCCGAGATAAAGATTAGCGCATCTCCCTTGCGAATACCCAGCTCGTGAAAACCAAGGGACAAGGCCTTGACTTCCTCGAAGTAGTGCTTCCAGGAAATCGCCTTCCAAACCCCGTATTTTTTCTCCCTCAGCGCAATTCCATCGGGGTTTTCTTCCGCGTTCCTCATCAGAAGACCGGGGACCGTATTTCCAAGATCGCTTCCCATGTTGTTTCCATGTCCACCCTCCAGTTGTTCATCACGGAGGGATGCCGTGGCAGGCGTGCGCTTTTCAATAAGAAAACGGCCAGAGCTTGAAATAGGCCCTTGTCCTGTCCCAGATCCGTTTCAGACCTTCCGGCTCAAAGATGATGAAAAATATAATCAAAAACCCGAACAGCCCTCGGTTGATGATCGACAAGTAGCTGCTGATATCAACCGTTATGGTGCCCCTCAAGGAAGAACCGAGATTGGTTAAGAACTCGGGGATGAGAAGGATGAAAATGGCCCCGAAAATCGATCCAAGAATACTTCCCATTCCACCAATCAGGATCATGGCGATATAATCGATAGACACGGACAGGGTGAATTGCTCATGGGAAATGGTTCCGAAGTAGAAGGCCCAAAGGCCTCCGGCGACGCCCGCATACATGGAGCTGATGCAAAAAGAGAGGAGTTTATAACGCCCCACCTCGATTCCGATGATTTCCGCGGCGATGTCGTAATCTCGAATGCCGATGAATGCCCTTCCCACTTTTGTTCTGAAGAGGTTTTTGGCCATGATCAAACCAAGAACGGTGAAGGCGATGATAATGTAGTAAAAGATTTTTCCATGATCCCAGTGGATCGATTCCAGAGGAGAGGGGATCGTCAACCCCAGATCTCCTCCTGTCAATCCGGGGGTATTGACCACGGCGAAAGTGAAGCACACCTGAGCAGCGAGGGTGATCATTGCCAGGTACATCCCCTTGATTCGTATGGAAGGCAAACCGATGATGACTCCCATGAAGGAAGTCATCAGGGCCCCCAAGAGGAGACAAAACGGGAAGGGAATTCCCAAACGGAGATAGAGCAGTGCCGAACAGTATGCCCCAAGGCCCATAAAGGCCCCGTGGCCGATGGAAATCTGCCCGGTGTAGCCGATGAGGATGTTCAGACCGACGGCTCCAATAATGTAGATTCCAATAATATTGAGGAGATGGAGGTAGTATGGTTTACAAAAGAACGGAAGGAAAAAAAGAAAGACGAGAAAGATTCGAAAAGCCCATCTCGTAAACCGGGTCTTGAAAACCTGCTCATCTTCTTTGTAGGATTCTTTGAAGTCCCCACAGGGTCGAAGCATGTCCCGATCTAGCTCCTATGGATCAGCGCAGCCCGGAAGGTTCACCCGTGCCTTTATGTTCGGCCTGCACCCGCAGCTAGCACGGGAACCGTCCCGGGTGAATTCGTTCAAACGGGAACCTTTCTTATTCACACTCAATGGCCCTTGATGGAGGTGGCCTCCCGGGAAATGGGAATAATCAAAGACGTTCGATTCGTGCCGTTCCGAACAAACCATAAGGCTTCATAAAAAGGATGAGAATGAGAACGACGAAGGGAACGACTTCCAAATCCGCCGCAAAATACGCTCCTAAATAGCCCCGGGAAAAAGAATCCAGCAGGCCGATGATAAATCCCCCGATGATCGCTCCGGGGATACTGTCCAGGCCGCCTAGAATAACTACCGGAAACACTTTGAGCCCGATATAGTTGAGATTGGTGCTTAGGCCGTACATCTGAGCAAGGATAATCCCTCCGAAGGTGGAGACGAGCGCGGAGATTCCCCAGGCGATGGCTAAAATCCACTTCACGTTGATCCCTACTCCGAAGGCGGCAACCTGATCGTTTGCGGTGGCACGCATCGCAATACCCCGTCTGGAGTATTTGAAGAAGAAGTAGAATAGAAACATGAATCCGACGGATATGGCCAAGACCCAAATGGAGCTCTGCGGCACGACGGCCTGGTAAATTTTCAAAGGTTTTGTTGGGAATATGGTCGCAAAAGGTTTTGTTTGAGGTCCCCAGAAAATCAAAACCAGGGACTGCAGCAAATATGCAAGCCCGATGGTGGCCATGATCAGGGATAAAATGGACTTTCCGATCATCCGGTCAATGACGAAGCGCTCAATGAGGATTCCCACCGCGGCTGACAGGGTGAAGGTCAGGAAAAGAGCGAGGACCAGGGGAAGCTTGAGCAGGGTGATAAAGGTAAATCCCAGGTATGCACCCAACATCAGTAGTTCGCCTTGGGCGAAATTCAGTACCTTGCTTGATTTGTAGATGAGGACGAAACCAAGGGCCACAATGGAAAATATGCTGCCGATTGCCAGCCCTTCCATCACCACCAGTGGAAAGAAGTTCATATTCGAGGCTCCCCTGCGTATAAAAGGTCGTCGCCAAGATAGGCTTTGATGACCTCGGGATGGCTTTGAATTTCGTCGATAGATCCGCTGGCTAAAACCCGTCCAAAGTTCATCACGTAAATTCGATCGGAGATATCTTGAATCACCTCCATGTTATGTTCCACTAAAAGGATGGTCATTTTCCAGAGGTCTTTGATATCCAGAATATATCTCACAATATCGTCGATTTCTTCCAGGTTCATTCCACCTGTGGGCTCGTCAAGCAGCAAAAGTTCAGGTTGCATGGCCAGCGCCCGTGCAAGTTCGACCTTCTTGAGGAATCCATAGGGCAGCGTGTGGACGACCTCGTCTCGAATATCTTCCAATTCAAGAAGGTCTACGATTTCCTCTTCAATGAACTTCCTGTGCTCCATCTCTTCATGAAAGGCTTTACCAAGATAAAAGGCCCCGGAAACGGCTCCTGACTTCATGTGAATGTGCCTTCCAGCCTTGATGTTCTCCAGCACGGTCATTCCCTTAAACAGGGCGATATTTTGAAATGTCCTGGCTATGCCCAGCCTTGTCACCTTATGAGGCTTTAAGCACGTGATTTCCTCTCCCTTAAAGAAAATGCTGCCACTGGTGGGTGTGTAAAAACGGTTAATACAATTGAGCAGGCTGGTTTTTCCAGATCCGTTAGGGCCGATGACAGTGAGTATTTCTCCTTCATATACCGAAAGGTTTACTTCGTAAAGAGCTGTAATGCCCGCAAAATGTAACGAAAGCCTCTCGATTTTCAGGATCTCCATGGTTGCCCCTGTCTTCAGGCCTGACCCCTGGATTGTCATCCCCTTCTCAGTCCCTATTTGCCGCCGATCAATTGGTGGATGGTCTTCACGATATCTTCCATGTAAGTCCCCGGAGTGAACGTCGCCGCGACACCGACCTTTTTCAGTTCGTCTACTTCCTCCTGTGGAATGATTCCTCCAGCGATGACGGGAACGTCGGTGAGTCCCTTTTGGTCTCTAACGGCGATAAGTCTTGACAAAATGATGACCGGCGAACCGGAAAGAATGCTGACTCCGATAAGATCCACTCCCTCCTGCAGGGCCGTCTCGATAATTTCCCCGGGTCCCACGTTTGGAGAGGCCTCCAGGTAAACGACTTCCATTCCCGCGTCTCTCAGGGCGCGCGCAATGACCAGGATTCCCCTGCTATGCATGTCCAACGGGGGTTTGCACAACAGGACTCTCGTTCGCTTTTCTTTTCTCGCCATGGGCTTTTGCCTCCAGATTCAACGACGTTAGGCGCTGCGCGCCGTTGACCGTTGAGCGACAGGGCGCTGCGCCCCGTTCACCGTTGTCCCTTCACCGCTCACCGGCAGAATCCCTCTTTGGAAAAACTTCGCGTTCTTCGCCTCTTGCGGTTCAACATATTTCTTTCACCGCCCTTTCGTAGGTCCTGGTGATTTCGCCTACGCTCATGTAAGCTTTCACGGCATTGATGGTGGAGGGGACGATGTTCTCACCGTTTACGAAGGCCTCAAATAATCTTGTCTCCGCAAGTTTCCATCGTTCGGAGTTTCTTTCTTGACGGGCCTTTTGAAGTCTACGGATTTGCACTTTCTCGAATTCCCTGTCCTCTTTCCACAGGGGCAGGCGAAAAGCCCCTCCTTCTTCCTCCTGGTATTTGTTCACTCCCATGACGATCCGCTGGTCATTTTCCACCTCCTTCTGAAACCTGTAGGAGGCATCGGCAATCTGATCGCTGATCCATTTCTGCACCCTCGAATCCCACCACTCTCCCAGTGCTTCTATCTGGTTGAGAATCTCTCTTGCCCTTTCCTCCATTTGGTCGGTCATTCGCTCGACGTAATAGGACCCGCCGAGAGGATCGATTACGTCCGCCGCGCCCGATTCCTCGAGGATGACCTGCTGTGTTCGGACGGAAAGCTTGGCAGTCTCCTCGGTGGGTATGGCGAAACCCTCATCTGCCGAGTTGATGTGAAGGGATTGGCACCCGCCCAGTACGGCCGCCAGTCCGTGGAGAGTGCCGCGGGCAACGTTGACCAGCGGCTGTTGCTGGGTCATCGCGTCCCCGGAGGTCTGGCAATGGAAACGCATCTTCCATGAACGTGGATCTTTGGCTCCGATCTGTTCACGCAGGATGCGAGCCCAAAGACGACGCATGGCACGGAATTTTGCGATTTCTTCGAAAAAGTCGCGGTGAGAATTGAGGAAGAAGGAAATCCTCGGGGCGACCTGGTCAGGGTCCACCCCTCTCTCGAGGCAAGATTTGACAACGGCGAGGGCCGAGCCGATGCCGAAAGCGATCTCCTGAACGGCGGTGCATCCGGCCTCTCTGGTGTTTCGAACAGCCACGCTGATGGAATTCCATCGGGGCAGGTTTTTGCTGCAATACTCGACGATATCCGTGATAATCCGCTTTCCGTAGAAGATGGCACCCCCCATAGGCTGGACACTGCTGCCCATGGTGTGGCCGATGGTTGGGTAATTCTGCAGCGTACCGGCCAGATTCCGCACGGTATTCCCCCGTTCTTCCGCGATGGCAATGGTCATGGCCAACAGGGCCGGATTCGCGGTGATAAGATTCAGGCTCGCTTTTTCCAATTCCACCGTGGAAAACAAATCCCGCATGTCATTGATGGTGTCGATTGCAGTGCCCTCGCGGCCCACAAAACCTTCCGCAGCAGGATGATCCGAATCCAGGCCGATATTGGTCGGGTGATCGAAAACAACACTGAAACCGGTCTGCCCCTGGTCCATCATGTATCGGACTCTTTCACTGGTCTCCTTGCCTCCTCCAAACCCCATCACTTGCCGCACGGTCCATGGATTGGTCCGGTACATGGTGGGATAGACACCCCGGGTGTATGGATATTGCCCCGGAAATCCCAGGTCCCGGCTGTAATCTGATTGAGAAACATCAAGCGGAGTGTAAAGATCGTTGACCTCTATCCACGAAAGATTTTCAAATTTATTCTTCCGTTGCCTCCGGCTCTCCAATACTTTCTCCACTTCCCCCTGCCATTGTTGCCTTTGCTTGGCAAGTTCGGTAAGCTTTTCCTTTTTTTTCATCTTGGTCCTCCTGACACCTTCTCCGTCCTTCCTCCAATGAAAACATGGATCACTGCGAGGAATCGTGGTGATTCGGATGAGGGGATGCGCCTTTTCCGAAGAGTAATCGAGCCGATGCTGCGAAGGGAAAGGTTCTTATCGCCTCGCAGGGCCACCTGTTCAACCGGTAAAAGCACCGTTCAGGAACATATCCTACCTTGAAACAGAATCTCTCGAATGGTACAGGCTTTAAGACAAGGTGAAAAGAATAAATTCTCGAGTTCGACGATATAAGAACCGCGTCCCTGGGGAAACAGGACGATTTGGTATGATGTTTTTTGGTGGATGGCCTGCCTGAATCTCCTTTTGTTCAGGGCGCGTCCCATCCAACCGGATTCATGACACCGGGCAACTTTGAACGAGATGACGGTGACAAAACCCGTTTGATAAGGGCGGAAGCCTAACAGGATCGTGTTTTTGAGTCAAGAAAAAAAGTCAATGGATAAAATTGGGGACCTTCCCTCCGGCGATCGTCTTCATGCCGTCGCGGTACCCGATATCAATGAGGCTTTGCAGCTTTTCTCCGCTCGTTTCAAAGCGCCCCATCCGCACGGATGGATCGGGGCGGATGATTGTGAGGGAAAGCTCTTCGTGGGTTTGGTAAAGAAACCGATCGGCTTCGGTTTTTGTTTTGTCGTGGCGGGCCATGGCCCGGAACATTCGTCCGGGTATTCTGGATGAAACCCATCTGATGGGAGCTACTCGATTCTCTTCTTTGGAAGTGTTGAGAATCACCCACAACGCCTTACATCCCAGCTCGACCGCCTTGGCCACGGGGACAGGTTCGAGCAGCGCGCCGTCCACGTAACGCTTGCCGTGGATCATCACCTTGTTGGAATAAAGCAAAGGAATCGCGGCGGTTGCCTTCAGCAGGAGGTGGATGTCCTCTTTCTTGGCGTCAAAAAACCTGGTGATCATGGTGTCCTCTTCGAGAGCCGCTATATGGAACTCGGATTTGGAGTTCAGCACCTTTTCCATATCAATGGGTTTGCAGTCCGCCCTGCACACTTGATCAACCAGGTAGTCCAGGTCCAGGAAATGGCGATGGGGCAGGAAGAGGTTCCACGGTTTGATCAGTTTGGTGCCGCTGCAATCCTCCACGTAAATGGATTCGCAAACATCCATCTGGTGGGCGAGATACCTGACGCCGTTATAGGCCCCCGCACTGGAAGCGACAACCACATCGAATTCAAGATCGAATTCCCTGAAAGCCTTGAGCACGCCACACTGATAGGCGCCCCGCATGGCGCCGCTGGCAAGGACCAAAGCCGTCCGGCGGTTCCCCTCAACCATGACGAGCATCCATCCTTCTTATCGCTTCTTTCCTTTTGACGCCCAGTGGCCATTCAAGTTGGTCTGGAGGCCGGGGGATTTCTCTCCGCCTGTACCAATGGAGTTTCCGCTATAATACTGAACCGCGCGATAAAGCGCCGACGCTGCCTGACTCGCGCAGGGATATACAGGGACCCCGGCTTCAACGATTCGCGATTTGAGTTCGGCGATGAGGTGCCAGCGCCAGTCTTCGAATTCGCGGTGGGTGAGGCTCCCCGTGTTTAGAACCACCGCCATGGGCTTGTCTCTCTCCTTGCTCACCTTAATGATTTCTTCCACTTCTCCGGTGACCGTGGCAGTGAACTCCCTCCTTTCCCTGGGGGAACTCACCGTGATGTTGCCTACAACCAGATCAAACTCCGGGCAGTTGACCATGAGGCGGAAAATGTCCCGCCTCAGGGAGAGTGTAGGAATAATCGACACATCCACGGGGTTGCCGATCCAGTCCCACCAGATGGGCGGAGTAAGTCTTCTTATCTCTGTTCTTATCCGTTCTGGGAGCGGCACGATATCAAATCCCTCCTCCCTCCAGATGTCTGCGGCGAGGGCGCAGGTGCCTCCGCTTCCGCCTGCAATGCCCACTTTTGTCCCCGTTATGGGGGGGAGAAGACAAAACGGCAGGACCATTTGACAAAGCGCTTCCAGGGTGTCGACCTCAATGGCCCCAGCCTGACGGATCACCGCTTTCCAGGTCTGCGGTGCGCCGGCCATGGCCGCCGTGTGGGAGGCCACTGCCTTTGTCCCCGCGTCCGTTCTCCCCACCTTCAGGAGGATGACGGGCTTTGTCGATGCCGTTGACTTCAGGGTTTTAAGGAATTTCCGTCCATCCTTCACTCCCTCCAGATAGCACGCGATGACCCGTGTTTCAGGATCCTTCCTCAGGTATTCCAGGAGATCACATTCGTCGTAATCGATTCCGTTCCCGTAACTGATCAATTTACTGAAACGCACTCCGTTGAGGGCCGCATATCGAACAAATTCCGTGGCAAGGCCGCCGCTTTGAGACAACATCCCCAGTGAACCCGGTTCTCTTGGAAAGTCATAGCAGAAGGAAAGACCGACGGCGGGATGGTAAACACCCATGCAGTTAGGCCCCAGAAGTCGAATTCCCCGGGTTCGAGCAGCTTCGAGGATGGCTTGTTCCAGGCGGACCGCTTCCCTCTGTCCGGTTTCGCTCATCCGTGCGGTAAAAAGGTGAACGACTTTCACCTGGCCGGCACCGCACCCGCAGAGCACATCCAGGACCCTTTCAGCGGGAATGCAGAAAATGGCCAGATCCACTTGTCCCGGTATCTCTCCGATCGCGGCGTAAGCCTTCAGTCCCTGGACATTGGACTGGTTTGGATTGACCGGATAGATGGAACCGGAAAAACCATAATCAATCAGATGGCGCAAGTAGTTGTACCCCGGAGACGTTGGGTTTTCCGAGGCGCCCACTACCGCAACGGACCGAGGGTACAAGGCGTATTCTAAATCATCTGCGGACATCGACATATCCTCCTCCACCTCCCTCCCCCCCAAGGAAGCGGTGTGAAAGTATGGTCAAGTTGTGCGATCAAGCGGCCCCTTGCATGAAGCAGACCGAGGGCCCCCACTATGGGGATGGGGCATCCCCGGGATGATCCCAAACCATGAAAAATCTACTCTTGTGCTGAGACAGACGCAACTCGATGTCCCGAACACACAAATGGTGTCCTTATCAGAGAGATCGATTTCTGTCAAAGGTTGAGGGAAGTCCGCAGTGAGGCGTACCCCAAGAAAACCGGATCGGAGCTACGGCTCCAAACCCATCCCCTGGGTCAGCCCCCGGCCGGGAAGCAAACGGGTCAAGAATTGGTCCACCGGGAAACACCAGATGTCGTTCACTTTCAGCCTCTGGTGCCCTCGGTATAACAGGAGGGCTTTAGATTCCGGGTAATCAGCGGTGAAGCCACGTCCCCAAGCGGGCCTTGAAATCAAACGGAAGTTGGGTCATAGTAGAGGACAAAAAGGAGGTATTTCATGAAATGGAGCAATAGACTGACCGATTTACTCGGCTGCAAGTATCCCATCATGCAAGGTGCGCTGACAGGCATTGGCACGTGGGAGTTTGCTTCCGCGGTTTCAAAGGCTGGTGCGGACGGATGCGTTACGGCAGCCGTGTACAAGACCCCGGAGAGACTCAGAGAAGCCATAAGGAAAATCCGCGAAACCACCGAACATTTCACCGTCAACATCTCCATCGGTGCCTGTCCGAACATCGATGGGATGTTTGAGGTGTGTTTTGAAGAGCAGATCCCGGTCCTGGAGACGGCTGTTTACAAACCGGACGAATACGTGGATCGTATCAAGAAATCGGGCGTCAAGTGGATCCACAAGGGCGCGACAATTCAATTTTGCAAACACGCGGAGGAACTGGGTGCGGACGCCGTTGTTCTCATAGGGCTGGAGGGCTTTGGCATTAAAAATATCCGCCAGCTTCCCACGTTCACATCCGTTTGCTGGGCCAGGGACAAGATCAAGGTGCCCCTGATTGTCGGTGGGGGCATTGGAAACGGGCGTACCCTGTCTGCGGCATTGGCTGCGGGAGCGGACGGGGTACACATTGGTTCTGCGATTATGGCCACCAAAGAATGCAAAATATCGGATAGGGTAAAGGAGAATATGGTCAAAGCCCTTCCCGATGAGCCTGTGAGGATCAGGGAACTCATTGCTCCTCCAGACCCTGAAGAGTATGCGGCGATCATGGCCAAAAGGGATACCATGGATCTAAATCGATGGATCCGCGCCGTGGAGGCGACGTTTCTCAAGCTCAGGGAGAAAACGTCCGGGGAAAAGACCATATGGGAAGAGGGAGCAGAGGGCCTTGGCGCAGACCCGGCCGCTGAAGGTCCCCCAAGAGGACCGTTCTCCTTCTCGTGTGCCTATGTGGAGGGGGTTGTGAGCGTTCAGGAGTTCATCGAAAACATGGTAAGAGAAGCAGAGCGTATCCTGGAAGGATTTGCCAAACAGTACGGGTTGGGTGATTGACCGTGATCCATGATGCCCTGGATCGGAAAAAGAACGAGCGGGACGATTGGTCAAAAATAGGAATTTGGCCCGTTTTTCGGCCAACTCATTTTTTCAGAAAACAGCCCATCAGATGCCCCACCGCCATCGCACCTAAAAAAGTGAACAGGGTGAGAAGAAGGGTGTAAAGCCAGCCGAAATAGGAGACCATAACAGGGAGGAGGAAAGGCTTGACCGCTCTGTTTCCTAAAAAAACCGCGATCGGTTTGATTCCGGCGCCTTTCGCTTTCATATCCTTCAGAAAGGGATACCAGGCATAGATAGGACCCATGGAAAGAATTCCTGCGGCCGAAGCAAGGAGAAGTCCGCGCAAACCCGCTTTTTCCCCCACGAGGCGAACGACCCTGCCGGGATGGATGAAGCAGTTCATGACCACCATCACACCGAAAACCACAAGGAGGGCCCATAGGATGTTTCCGCCGATTTTTCCGCTCTCCCTCAGGGCCTCTTGCGTCTTTTCAGTGACAAAAATAAACAGGATCCCATAGAGCAAAAGCATGAAAAATAGAAACAGGATTCCCCAGATAGAAGCGGGCCGTTTCGTTTTGTTCTGGGCGGTTTCGGTTTTCATGGATTCCAACCCTGGATCAGGTAGAAAAGTCCTGCCGTTAAGATGGAAATCGCCATGGCCGAGCAAAAGGAAAGAGCGATTCTCGCAAGGGCGAAACGCCTCCCTAGAGCCGCGATTTCGGCAGGAAGCTGGAGAAGTCCCACGGTCACCCAGGCAACCATGAAGGCCGTGACACCGAACAGGCCGACGCCCTCCTCCAGCAATCCTGCGCCGATAAGATAGCTGTTGATAGCGTTTCCGGTGAGCAAACTTCCCAGGCAGGTCCCCAGGAAAGCCTCTTGAAAAGCATTGCCTGAAAAAACCGCTGCAATCAGCTCTTTTGGAAAAAGGGCCTTCAAGATCCCTATCATCAAAATGACCCCAGCCATAACGGGCAAAAAACTTGCAAACTGTCTGGTGGATTTTTTGAGTGCAAGGAGGAATGCATCGATTGTGAACTTTGCGTTTTCACCGGCTCCCGCTGCATCGCGGTCCGACAAATCCCGTCCGAAGGAAGTCAGGGCAGCTGAGGCTTTTCCCTGAAAGCCTGAAATCACCCGGATGCCGTTTTGTGTCAGGTACTTTTGGGCGGTAGGACTGAGATAGCCTGTGATGAGCACCTCCACGCCGCTGCTGATAGCCAGGATGACCATCTCGATCCCGGACTGCGTTCCGCCCGAGGCTCCCTGGTTGGGAACGGCTTCAAACGCAAGGGTTTCCGAATCCACGACGAGAAGAAATCGGCACAATCCAAAACGCTGGGCCACGGGGGTCTCCAGGTCGGGGTTTTCCGCAGTGATGCCGATTTTCATGTTGAATCCTCGCTGGAAAGTTGGTAAGGCTGAACATCGAGACATCAACATCCTACAGGGAAAACGAGAAAAAATCAAAAAGCTTGGAGTCATGCCTTCCTTGGCAAAAAGGAACAAAGATGGTTCTTTGTCAAGATTAAAGATTCCCCACCGGAGTTTCCCCCTGATTTCTTCAGTCTCAATGATTACGTTCTGATGGGAAGTCCATTTGGAAAATCCTGAAAATCGATCGAAGATGAATCCGGGAATCCATTGGGGAGGCTAGAGGGGTCCAGTCCGTTTGCGGTTGCGCGCCGGTTATGTGCCTCCCGGCGGCTCAGCAACCGCAACCTTGTCGACAAGCGGGGAGGGCAGAGGTTCCCGCCCAAAGCAGTGCCTCCGCTTCAATCCATCATTCCCGTTGACATGAAGAGGTCTCTCCTGATACACTAACACCGATTCGCTAATAACGAATCGATGTTAACGATTATGGAAAACCCTTTCAAATATGGCGGGATTGTCAAGGGGCCCCACTTTGCCGACCGGCAAAGTGAGCTGGCGGAACTCATCCGGGAAATGGAAAACCTGAACCGTGTATTCCTTGTCTCACCGAGGAGGTATGGCAAAACGTGCCTCCTGGCCAACCTCCTGGATCAACTGGAAAGACAGGGTTTCCCGAACGCTTACGTGGATCTCAATGCCTATCCAGACCTCCGGAGCTTTGCCGCCGCCTTCACCCAGCTTACCTCAAGAGCTCTGGAATCCAACGTGGATAAACTACTCAAGGTCTTTGCCGGTTTACAAAGGCTCCGGCCCAGGGTCTCCGTGGGACCCGACGGAGTTGTTTCGGGAAGTCTGGAGGTGGCCGCAGGTGAGAAGGAGGCTCTCCCGGCCCTTCTCGAAGGGATGCATCACGCCGAAGCGCTGTCGCAGAAGCTGAAGAGAAAACTGGTTGTGGTCATCGATGAGTTCTCCGATTTACAGAAGTACAATGGCCCTTCGGTCGAGAAGGCATTGCGCGCGCAAATCCAGCAACACACCCGTATCGGCTACATTTTCTCCGGCTCGGAGGAATCGGTCATGCTCTCCATGGTGCGCGACAGAAAGAGGGCTTTCTACAAGCTGGGAAGGATCATGGAACTTGGCCCGATCGGGAGGAAAGCGTATATCGATTTCATCTACAGGTGGTTTCGGAGAGGGGCTTATGAGGTTAAGAAAGAAGACCTGGCAGCCATTCTCGAGACGGGCAGGGATGTGCCTCTCAACATCCAAAGGATGTGCCACATCCTGTGGGAAAGGGCGCGCGAAGGCGGAAAGATCACCCCTTCGTTGATTGGGGAGCTTCCTTTTGTCATCGCCAGGCAGGATTCTCCGCATTTCGAGCTGCTCTGGCACACCGCATCGCCCCAGCAGAAGGCACTTCTCATAGCGCTGAGCAAAGAACCCGAGGCAAAACCTTTTTCAAGAGATTTTCAATTCACCCACAGAATCGGCCCCTCCTCCTCTATCAAAGCGTCTCTCGAATCCCTTGTGAGGAGGGGGATTCTTTACAGGGGGAGGGATGGCTCCTATCAGTTCTCCGATGTTTTCATGCTCCACTGGATCCGGTCCATGCAGCAAACCTGAGACGATACAGCGCAGGTCTCAAGCGTCCCCTCAGTTGCATGAATGAAGGGCTCCAGGTAGCCATGGGTGCCCGTCTCGGCAGCGGCGCTCTCCAAGGTTCCAGAAATCGTCAAAAGCCGTGGGGCGTTTTTTTCTTGGGGAAGGTGATCCTGAAGTTGAAACTCAGGAAAAAATATGCTTCAAAGACAGTTTCTCAGCGAGCTGGCATTCTCATCGAATGGCAAAGAGAGCGTCATGGACAAAAACGCCCGGGTTGTCAAGGTCGTGAATCTGACCAAGCGGTATCGCAGCACGCTGGCGGTGAACGGTCTTTCCTTCCACATCGAGCCTGGAGAAATCTTCGGGCTGATCGGCGCCAATGGTGCGGGTAAGACCACGACGATCGCTATTTTGCTTGGTCTTGTGACCCCCACGGACGGGGAGATCACCATTTTCGGCCTGGATCCGAAGAGGCACCGCAGGAAGGTGCTGGAGCGAATGAATTTCTCTTCTCCCTATATCTCTCTCCCGCATCGGTTGACCGTTCTCCAGAACCTGACGGTCTATGCCGACCTTTACGGTGTCCGCAATATCCGTTCACGTTTGGATGATCTTTGCGGGAAGCTGGGTATTTCAGATCTCCTCAAACGGCATTTCGGGCAACTGTCCTCCGGGCAAAAAACCCGTGTGGCCATCGCCAAGGCCTTGATCAACGAGCCCGACTTGCTCCTCCTGGATGAGCCCACGGCGAGCCTGGATCCCGATGTGGCTGAACGGGTTCGCAGTTGCCTTTTGTCCTACCGGGAAGAAAAAGGTGCAGCCATTCTTGTTTCCTCCCACAACATGCAGGAGGTGGAGCGGATCTGCGACCGGATGCTCATCTTGAAACAGGGGAAAAAGATGATCGAAGGGACCCCCGCGTCCATAATCTCCCGGTACCGAACGAAGGATTTGGAATCCGTGTTCATCGAGATTGCAAGGGGGGAGGACAATTAGATGAGCCTGCGTCGAATTTTCGCCTTGTCCCGTCGCCATTACTACCTCTACAAGGGATCCTGGCCCCGCATCCTCGAATTGGTCTACTGGCCCGTCATGAGCCTGACCCTCTGGGGGTTTTTGAGCCTCTACCTGAAACAGATCCATGTGGATTTGCCCGCGGTGGTGCCTGTTTTTCTCGGGGCTCTCATCCTCTGGGACGTGCTTTTTCGATCTCAAATCGGTGTTTGCATGGCTTTTCTGGAGGAGGTCTGGTCACGGAATCTGGTGGGCATTTTCGTCAGCCCTCTGACGCCCCTTGAATTTGTGATCGGTCAACTCCTTGTCGGTGTTTTACGAACCCTGGCCGCCACCTTCGCCATGGTCCTCCTTGCCGCACTGGCTTACGGCTTCAATATTTTTACCCTGGGGCTTCCCCTTGTGGCCTTTTTCGCGAATCTGATCATCATGGGATGGGCTATCGGGCTTCTGGTGACGGGTATCGTTCTTCGATTCGGACAGGGCGCGGAAAGCCTCGCCTGGGCGATTATTTTTTTCTTCCAACCCATATCCGCTGTCTTCTACCCTGTCTCCGCCCTTCCACAATGGCTTCAGCCCCTGTCCTGGGCCACCCCTGCGGCCAGCGTGTTCGAGGGGATGAGGGCCCTGCTGAACAGCGGCACTTTCGACACGGCCCTTTTTCTCCGCGCGGTCCGGCTCAATGGGGTTTACCTCGTCGTAGGAGCGGCCTTCTTCATGCTCATGTTCCGCCTCGCCCGCCGAGACGGTCAGTTGTTGACCATCGGCGAGTGAAGGGAACCAAGGGAGACCATAGGGTCCCTCCGTGAATACCGACATAGTGGTGATGGTGTGGACTCAGAGCCCCACGTTCGGAAAAACTTTTTCTTGACAGGACGATGCTTTTCTTGTCTCTGTAAAAAAATGACCGTTGGCTCGTTTCCATCCGCTCCCGCTAGAGCGGGATTGCGCTAGGCGTCGTGCTCTACCGTTCAGTTTCCGGGAGACGTACGCTTGTATGAACCTTCATGGGGCCGTGCCAAGGGAAAAACTCCCCCCTTTTTATAAACTGAACGTGTCCCATAAACTAGCCCGCTGGACACAGGGGGCGAGAATATGAACTGTTGAAACAGTTACTTATTCCCTCCCCCTTGACGGGGAGGGTTAGAGCCTGCCCCGTACTCGATACGAGGGTGAGGGTGATAACCCTTTGAAAATATTCAGATAGCATTCTTCAGACTACCCCCTCCCCCAGCCCCTCCCGCCAAGGGAGGGGAGTTTATGGATGGACACTAGACTAGCCGCCCAGGCCAGAGGCGGCGCTTGTATGCGCCTTGACGAAAACCCCTTAACAAAAAGGAGGTAAGGAGAAATGAAAAGATGCATTTTGATTTTGACAGTAGCGTTCCTGGTTCTGTCCGTGGCAACAATCACTATGGCTCAGAACAAACCCACGATGACCGTCGGCGTCGTCAATTTCCATGCAGTCTGGGGGGATAAAGCGGCAAACCTTGAAAAGATGAAAGATTTCATCAGGAAGGCTGGTGAAAAAGGAACCAATCTTCTGCTTTTCCCTGAAATGGCGCTTACTGGTTATGAGGTGGTGGATGATTGGGGAAATATGCAAAGAAAAGAGGCCGAGCCGGTCCCGGGGCCATCTACGCTGGAGATTGCCGAGCTTGCGAAAGAGCATAAGATGTATGTTGTGTTCGGCATGCCGGAGCGTGACAGCCTCAATCCCTCGTTGATTTATAACTCTGCGGCCATCATTACCCCGGAAGGAGGAATTGATTCTTATCGAAAGATTCATCCGTACCTTCCCGAGAATAAGTGGTGCGTGAAAGGCAGTGTCCCCGTAGCCTTTGAGACTCCCTGGGGTTTGGTCGGCGTGGGGATCTGTTATGACACCTATTATTTCCCTGAATTCCCGAGAATCTATGCGGTGAGGGGTGCGTTCCTGTATTTGAACCCCACCGTCATTTCCAAGAGACCGGGGAGGCTCGAATATTTCAAGACCCTGCTGGGCGCTCGAGCTCAAGAAAACCAAATGTTTGTGGCAAGCGCCAATCTCGTTGGGACTGAGGTGAAGAGCACCAACGAAGGCAAGAGCATGATAATCGGTCCCTGTGACTTCGCCCCGTCAGCCGAGCCGATCGTTTACGCGCTTTCTGATAGTGAAGAAGAAATGATTACGGCAGAGCTGGATCCGAAAAAACTGGAGGCCGTGAGGAAGATCGTGCCCGTGTTCGTGAAGAATCCCATCACGGGCACCATGGATCTTCGTCCGGAAATCTATTGGCCTCTGGTGGTTCACCCGGAATACAGGCACCTCAGGCACTGGAGGGAACGTTAGACCGTGATCTGAGTCCCGGGCGGCGCGGTTAGACGGGGAAAATAGAAGATTCGGGGTGAGCTGAGATCGTTGGCTCGATTTGTGGTCAAAAGATTTCCCGCCCCCCTGCGCGGGAAGCTCAATCCGGGGGCGATCCAGGAAGATCAATCTTCTGCAACCTTTTGTTGCCGCGCGGGACTCCTCGTTTCTTCCAGGACTTCCTGCAGCCAAGCACGAATTTCGTCGTTGATCCCGTACACACCCTTTTTGTGGCCGACCTCTCTGAGAAATCGATCCCTCAACGGTGCGGGGATCTCGATTCTCGCCAGCTCTTTCGCTTCTTCCGAGTTGCGGCGGATCAGATAGAGAAGGGGTTGGTCACTCCATGTATTCACCACAAAATAATGGGACACATCGCTCCTGGATCTTATGAGATTCTTCCCGTGAGTCCAGTTGTTTCCCCATTCAAGATAGAGAACGACGGCTTCCTCCGGCGTCATATGCCAGTTGATCTCATTGACGAGATCCTTTCTGCTTCGAATTTCTTCCAGTTCCGTCATCATGATTCTTCCTCTTTCAGACGATCCCGTGAGTGGCACCGATGATGTAACTGATCAACCGTCGATCTGATGTACATGTAACTCTCCGTGATCGCTTAGCGATGATCGCTCCTCTCGTTTTGCCAGGAACTTAATCACCGTAGGGACAGATTCAAGCCGGCCATGAAATCTTCCGAGACGGCTTTTTAGATGGCCCGTCCTGGTCTTTCGTCCGTTTTTCCTCCCGTTCGATTCCCCTCTGCAGTACCAGGACTAAATGAAAAACCGTACCGCCGGGAGGGAGAGTTGTTTTTCGGATACCCTGAAAAAGTGGCGTTGAGATGGTTTTTGCCACAAGCTCCTCAGGAGAACCACAGGCAAACGTCAGAAAAGAGATTGAGCCAAAGGATTCAGGATGCTAATATGGCTCTTTGATTTGGAGGCTACCTATGGAAGAGGGAACGTTCGAGAGGGTTGAGCACACCGAAAAGAGAATGTACGGACCGAAGGGGGTCCTTGTCTGTGGTTACCCCCCCTCGGAGCACAAATTCTTCCTCCTTTTCATGGAGAAAGCAGGTTTCAGCGACAGGCCGGTAATTTTTGTCAGAACGGAGGATGGCTCGAAGCCGTTAAAAGAGCTTCTTTCCCTCTCCACCCGGTGGGGTATGGGGGAACCCTCCCACATGGCAAGGGCGATCATCGTGTCCGGGTTCACACAGAACGAACTCCATAAAATCATGTCCGTTTACCGATCGGCTGAGCTGCCCAAGCAGCTCTGGGCCACGATTACCCCCGTTTCCCACAACTGGACCATGGACCGGCTCCTTGAAGAACTCCAAAAAGAGGATGAGGCTCTCAAGAAGCGATAAGACTTTCCCTTGAAGGGGAGGGGTCGGAATTGAACGCACGGGCTTCTCGCTATAAGTCCCAGGCAGCCCTCGCTCCCTCTTCGGTCGCCTCGATGATGCGACGCACCCCTGCTGCGTCGCCCACCACAAAATGTGGAATCGCTTTTCTTTTCAAGGTCTCCTTGAGGTCGTGGCGCGGTTTCATGCCCACGGCAAGAACGACCTGCTCAACATTAGGGATGATTTCTTCTCCGCCATCGCGGGTCACGGTAATTGCATTCTTTTGGATACCGGCCAATTCCGTACCGAACAGGAACCTGCACTGGTGATCCCGCAAACGCCTGTGGAGCATATAGCCGTGGGAGGTAAATTTTTGTACCGGGGAACTGTCCAAAAGCTCCACGAGTGTGACTTTGCTTCCCTTATCCGCCAGGTAGTCGGCCGCCTCCATTCCGATCAAGCCGCCACCGACCACCACCGCGTTTTCTTTGGGTTCAACCCTCTCATCGAGAATCTGCCAAGCATCGCAGACAAACGGTAAGTCGAGACCGGCGATGGGAGGCACGATCTTTTCCCCGCCGGTCGCCAGGATCACGGCTTCAGGGTTTCCATCCTCCAGCATACGATCCGTGACGGTGGTCTGTGTCTGAATCCGGACGCCGGCTTTCTCCACCTGAGAGATGAGCCAGAGCATCCACTCCCAGTAAACCTGCTTGAAAGGCGCCCGGCTTGCATAGAAAAGGTTCCCCCCCGGGCTCTTCTCTTTTTCGAAAACACTCACCTCGTGCCCGAGCCTTTTGGCCTCATAGGCTGCGGTAAGCCCGGCAGGCCCGGCCCCGACGATCCACACATTGCGCCGGGTCCCGGCGGGTTTTCTGGGATAGAGGAGTTCCTGGCCGGTCTCCGGGTTGATGGCGCAGCGGACGGATTTTTCAGGCTCCAGCATCAAGCGTTCGATGCAGCCCTGGTTGCAAGCGATACATTTTCGGATGTCCTGCATGCGGCCTTCCCTGGCCTTGGTCAGAAAATCAGGGTCTGCGAGCTGCTGCCGGCCGAAGGCCACCAGATCCGCGTCACCCCGGGCGATCACTTGATCCGCCAGCGCCGGATCCGTAAATCGGCCTACGGCGATCACGGGAACGTCCACCACTTCCTTGAGGGCCCTGGCTCTCCATACGTTGAATCCGGTTTCGTATTCCGGGGAAGCGCTGGTAATTCCACCCGGACTGCCATGGGTTCCGATGGAAGCGTGGATGATGTCCGCTCCTGCTCTGACAAGGTCCGGAAGGATCGTCTTCATGTCTTCCACAGTGTAGCCGTTCTTGATGGATTCCTCGGCCGAAAGACGAAGGGCGACAGGAAAATCCTCTCCCACCCTTTCGCGCACCGACGCCAGCACTTCCAGGACAAACCTTGCCCGGTTTGAAAAGGGACCCCCATACTCATCTTCTCGATGATTGGAGAGACCGGACAGAAACTGGGTGAGAAGATACCCGTGGGCTCCGTGCACCTCCACCGCGTCGAATCCGGCCTCTTTTGCCCGGGCTGCGGCCTTCCCGAAAGCCTCGACGATCTCGTGGATCATCTCCCGGGTCATCTCCTTCGGGGCCATGCCGTAAACGAAACTTGGAACGGCCGACGGCCCGACTGCCTTTCCTTTTTTCAATAGCTCAAGGTTCTCGCGTCCTGCATGATGAAGCTGCATTGCAGCCTTACCGCCTGCCTCATGGATCGCCTCCGCCATCTTCCTGAGACCCGGGATAAACCGGTCATCAAACGCACCCAGATGGCCTCCGCCCAGGCACCCCGAAGGGTGCACTGCGGTGATCTCAATAATGATAAGCCCCGCGCCGCTACTTGCCTGGCGCCTGATGTAGGCCAGACTCGCTTCGGTCACCATGGAATCCACAGCCAGATTGGTTCCCATTGGCGGCATGACCGCACGGTTTGGCAGGGTCACGTTTCGTACGGTTATGGGTGAAAACAAGTGTTCTAATGTGCTCATGACGCCTCCTCATTTGTTCTCTGAGCTTGCCACTCCTTTTTTGTTGCCTTTTAGCGCCTCTTTGAAACCATTCACTGAAAAAGTTTTCCCGCCCCTCCGTGGGTGAGCTCCTCCCCCAGGGCCAGGCGTACCAGGTTGCTGAGGATATAAGGCTCCATTCCCTCCTCTTTTGCCCTGCCTCTCAGAGCCAGAACACACATGGGGCAGAGAAAGACCATCGCCTCGGCTCCGGCCTCCTTTGCGTCCAGTACGTTCTTGGTGCGCCACTGGTTCACGGTTTCCTTTGAAACGTCCGCCATGGCGCCCTGAGCCCCCGTGCAACAGAGCGATCCCATGCGGTCGTACTCCCGGTTCACCCTCTTCACGCCGATCAGTTCGAAGAGTTCATCAAGGGTAGCGTCTTTGTCAAAGGTGTATCGTGAGGCGCAGGGCTGCTGATAGGCGATCTTCATGTCGAGGCGCTTCACTCGTTTACTGTGCTCCTTCACATAGTCCCGCATGTACTCGATGATATGAATCGGTCGAAACGGGAGGCTGATCCCGAATTCCCCTGCCTTGCTGGTCAAAAGGGCGTAGCAGTCGTCATGGAAGCAAATGATTTCCTTGGCTCCGGTTTGGGCCAAATTGTTCACGAATTGCTGGGCGTTTTCCTTGACCATGCTCGGCTTTCCCAGGTGGATCCATCCGATATGGCAGAAATAATCCCCGCCTTTGAGCAGCGTCAACCCTTCGAAAAGCTGCCCCCCGATGACGCCGGGAATAAAATCACCAACCGTGCAAAGGTTCATGACGGGCCTACCGGGATCACCCTGGATGACCTGGGACGGCATGCTTGGAGCCATGCTCATCCTCTGGATGGATTGTTCCTTCACATGGAAGCTCCCGGTCTCCTCCTGCCTGTCGTTAATGAGATCGAAGGGATTTGCCCCCTCGGGACAGTACATGTTACACGCAGCACACGTAATACATTCGGAGGTCACAGGGGTGGGTTCCCCATCCATCAATTTCTTGAACTCTGACTTGGCTTTTTCTTCGGGGTAAGCCAGATACTGACACCTTGAGAGGCATTCTCCGCAAAGGGTGCATTTTTCGGGATAAAACATGTCTCTTCCTCCTGTGATGGTTTGGTTTTCCGCATCAGCATTGTAAGACCCCTTCCGGGGAGAAAAAGGGTGCGATTCCCATGGGCTTCCTACGCCAACCTTTATTCCGGCATGAAACCAATTTCAAGGAGAAATTTCAGGATGGCTCGTCCCCGAATCAGAAGCGGGATTTTCCATCAGGAGAAGGGATAAGTCTTCCCTCATGATTCTAACGGGAAACGCGTTCCGTCCCTTAACTCCCCGCAGTTTTCCCGGCTAATCGCTTTTGGCGGGCCGGAAATACCTGATGTCCAGGATGTTGCCGTTGCGTTTGTCGTTGAATACGGCCTCCATCCTCATGCCGAGCTTCAGGTCATTGGGTTCCGCCTCGCCGATGAAATGCACCAGGCCGCCGTCGGCCCCGTCAAGTTTCACAATGCCCAGAATCCAGGGTTTCTCCAGCATGGCCCCGTCCGTCCCCAGGTAGCTCTCCCCAAAGGTCACCAGCTCCCCTCCGGAGCTCACTTCCACCCACTCCGGGGCATCAATGAAGCACTCCTCGCAGAAGATGCGGGGTGGCACCATGACCCGGTTACACTTGGGGCATTTGGTGCCCATGATTCTTTTGTGATCTCTGAGCTCCTGGAAAAAGCGGCTGCCGGCGATCCCGGCGGTCCACTCATAATGGATCTGTATGGAGCCTTTCAAGTTGATTTGCTCTACCGGCTTTTCCATCATGCCCTCCTAGGCTCTGCCTATGACCATTACGGCATTATATTGATACATGCCACCCCAGCCGTTGCACACGGCGGTGTTCACTTCCTTTTTAACCTGACAACCTCCGGCCTGCCCTTTCACCTGCAGCCAGGCCCAGCACAGGCGAGACATCCCTGCGCCAATGGGATTGCCTTCCCCGATAAGCCCCCCGGAGGGGTTTACGGGAAGCTTCCCCTCCCTCAGAGAAATGCCCTCGTCGATCATACGGCCCGCACCACCTTCCGGGCATAGCCCCAGAGCCTCCACGTGTTGCATTTCCTTAAAGGTGAAGGGATCATAGACCTCGGCGACGTCTATCTCCTTCGACGGTTCCCTTACGCCGGCCATTTCATAGGCTTCTTGGGCAGCTTTGTACGCATAATCCAAACGCCCCAGGTCGCTGTTGCGCCGACCCATAAACCAGACCGAGTCCCCACAGTGGCCCACGCCCTTCACCCATACCGGGTCATCGGTGATCTCATGGATCACATCCTGTGAGGCAAAGATGACAGCCCTTGCGCCATCCGTGGTGGGGCTGGTGTCCATGATCTTGACCGGCCAGGAAATGTAAGGAGAGGACATCACATCGTCGGTTGTGACCCTCTTGCCCCGCTGAGCGTAAGGGTTGTCTAAGGCATTTCCGTGATTTTTGACGGAGACCTTGGCCATCTGGAGCTCCGTATGACCGTAACGCTGTAAGAATCTTCGCGCCTCCAGGCCGCACTGAATGGGAACGTTGAGGCCGATGGGTCGAACAAAGTGCTCGTCGTAACACGTGTTGAACACATGCTGGGCATGAGGACGGCATTCGGACATCTTCTCAAAACAGACCGACATCACGATGTGGTGAAGTCCTGAGGCCACATGGTAATAGCCCAGGATGGGACTGGAGATGGCTGTGCTTCCGCTGGTGCAGCTTCGCATGGTCGGCTTCAACCGGGCATTGGCCCCTCCTATGGCCCCCTTCTCGGCAGCATTGGTGCCTGTAAAACCATCCACGGCACTACCATAGGCCACAGCCTCGACGGCCTCGGGTGGCAGCTTGGCCCGGTTGAGAGCGTCCTTTGTGACCTTGTAAACCATCTCCTCAATCGTCTCTATTTTGCGGCCCTTAAACCTGTCCATTCCCACGCTGACAATCGCCACTCTTTTTGCCATATCCATTTCCTCCTCGGCCTACCAACTGCTCAGCACCGCCACGCCGCCGGAGCGATAAGGCCACTGGCAACCCTGAGCCACCGCCACTTCAGCGCCCTTGACCTGGTAATCGCCTGCCTCGCCACGTAACTGCAGAGCCGCCTGGGCCACCCGGATCAGGCCGGCCGTGCCTAAAGGATTCCCATGCCCCAGGAGGCCGCCTGAAGGATTCACCGGCAGGGAGCCTCCCAGTTCCCATTTGCCCTCCTCCAGGAACCGCCCGCCCTCGCCCTCCCTGCACAGTCCCAGGGCTTCGCAGTGCATGAGCTCGTTGAAAGCGTAATTGTCATAAACTTCTGCAAGGTCAATGTCTCCGGCCGGGTGCTTGATGCCCGCCATCGCGTAAGCATGGCGAGCGGCAAGGCTGATGAACTTGGCCCTGCCGATCTCGGAAACCGCAGGGTAGTTGACATCCGAGTTCCAGCCTATTCCCCGGATCCAGACCGGCCTATCCGTCAGGTCTTTAACGACCTCCTCGGAAGCCAGCACCAGAGAACATGCTCCGTCCCCCGGCTCCGCCACCATCGTGGACCGGAGGGGCCAGGAGAGCATCCTCGAGTTCATCACCTCGTCCAGAGAGGTCTTTTTGCCGTTCTGCGCCAAGGGGTTTCGTAGCGCATGGGTATAGTTTTTCACGGCGACCCGGGCCATCTGAGACTCCGTGATGCCCGAAAAATGCATGTAGCGCCGGGCTTCCATGGCCGCCAGGCAGGCTTCCAATCCAGCCAGGCCGGAAACAGCGGAACAAACCTGCCGCACATAGACGGCGTCCAGTGAAGAAAGCACCAGGGCAGGGTTACTGCCGGGCTCCCTGTCCGAGCTTTTCTCCACGGAGGCCACGACCACGATCCTCCCCGGATGGGCCGCTGCTTCCACGTATCCCGCGAAAACCGCATAAATCCCGTCCTCGCCAAGCCTCTGGTCGCAGGCTTTCATTACCCCGCCAACCGAGTCCAGCGTGTATTGCTGACACAGAGACACCCCCTCGTATAGGTCCGATTGGGCGGTGATCGCACTGTCGATATCCTCTCGCCCAATCCCCGCGTCGTCCAGGGCTCGTTTGGTGGCCACATAGGTCAGTTCCTTGCGGTTGAGCCCATGGACATTGTAGCCGACTTCGGTCTGCCCAATGCCCACGATGGCGACCCTCCTGGTCATAGCTCCTCCCTCCTCTCTATATATAGGGCCTCGTACGCTCACCTGCTTCTTCAGCGAGTATCCCACGTAACGGAGTGCAGAGCAAGGCGAGCATCGGCGGCGCATTTGGCTCGGGAATCATCCGCCTATTTTTCCATTTTTTCTCTTCTCAGTTTTTCCAGTTGCTCCGTATACCAGTCGATCTGACGGCAAATGCCCCGGATGATTCTAACCTCCCGGGCTCGCAAGGGAAAACGGGATAGAAAACGTCGAATGTTGAGCATCCAATGCTCCGGGTTTTGCGGGTCAATGAATCCGATTTTCATGAGTACGTCTTTGAGATGCTCGTACATGCCTTCCAGTTCAAACTTGTTCGCCAGGCGAGGTGGAAAATCCGATTCGGTTTCGCGGCAAGCAAGAAAGATCTCATAGCAAAAGATCATCACCGCCTGGGCCAGGTTCAGGGAAGAGAAACCGTGGGTGGGAATGGTGGCAATACTGTGACAGTTCCTCAGCTCTTCGTTGGAAAGTCCCCGGTCTTCCGGGCCGAAAAGGATGGCCACGTGGTTGTTTCTGGCGATGGAGATGAGATCCTGGGCTAAAGGGCGGGGCTGGCTCAGCGCCGGCCTGAGGGACCCGATCCGGGCGGTGGTCCCCACCACGTAATGATAAGGCCCCAAGGCCTCCTGGAGGTCTTCGAAGACTTCCATCTCCTCCACCACTTCGATGGAAGGACCGGTGGCCATCTTCAGTACGCAAGACAGGTCACAGTTTCTCGGATTCACCAGCACGAGTCTACTCAGGCCCATGTTGTGCATGGCCCTGGCAACGGCACCGATGTTTTCCGAGATCTGAGGTTGTACAAGGACGATGGCGATGTGATCAAGATCAACTTTCAGGGCCATTTCGCAAAATTTTCAGGATCTCCGCCGTAAGTTCATGGCTGTCAAAGGAAAAAATCACGGTGCCTTCCTGGACCTCAAAAGAAACAAGGCTGCAATTATACTCTTCCGCCACGGTCTCCAACAGAGCCTTAAAACGAAGTGCCTCCGGATGATCCAGGCTATCGACCTCCTCGGGGAAAAGGTCAACTTCTATGTATCCATGGGATTCCACCATATCCCAGACTCACGAACCAGTCACAGCATTTAGGCCACATATACCACGGTGTCAACAGGCTTGCAATACCGGCCGTGTGTCCGGAACACCGCTGTTTGTCCCGGCGAGCACAGAATCGGGCAACTATTCGGCAACATCCGTCACAGGGCGGTGAGCGAGGAATCTCAAAGATTTAAGAGGAGGCTTGCCAGGGAAAGCAGATTACAAACCCTGATCGAACACCTCATGTCTGATCTCAAGGCATGAGCCCGTTGATCCTGTCTTCGTAAGTTTCCTGGATGGCCTGAACGAGCCAGGTCAATGTTTGATTCACGGGAGTGGGAATCCCCAACTTTTCCCCTTCCCGAACAATGGCACCGTTGATGAACGAAACCTCGGTGGTTCTCCTCTTCAGCACATCCTGGAGCATGGAGGCGATATTGTCGGCCGTGCCCGAGCAAACTTCCAAGACGCGCTCCAGAGGGTCGGGGTAGGGGAGGTGAATTCCCCTGGCGCCGGCCACCGCAACGGCCTCGCGAACGGCCTCTTCCATGACCGCCCGGGTTCCCGCGATCTTCGCAAGTCTTCCGTTCCTCAGCCTGGTGATGGCCGTCAGTGCATTGATGCCCACATTAACCAGTAGCTTGCCCCAGATGAGATCCTCCACGTTCACCACCGCCCGGGCTTCAAAACCCGCCGAACGGAAGACTTTCACCACTTCCGAAACAAAGCCGTCCCGGGATCCATAAGCCCCAATAAGGGTTTCCCCCCGACCCGCATGCCTCACGTGCCCGGGACCCAGCAGAGTGGCTCCTTCGGAAGAGACGCCGCCCAGGACCTTGTCCCTGCCGAAGAGTTTCTCCAGGATTTCAATGTTCCCCAGGCCGTTCTGCAAGGTGAGAACCCTTGCTCGAGGGCTGAGCCATGACTTCAGGGACTCGGCCACGCTTCTTGTCTTGCTGGCTTTGACGCAGATCAAAACCAGATCGGGTGTTTCCGGACTTTTTCCTGTCACCGCGATGGCTGGAGTCGTGAACTCCCCGGTGACACCCTCCACGCGAATCCCTTGCTTGTTCAAGAAATCGGCCCGGTCCTGCCGGTGGTCGAGCAGGGTTACTTTGTGGCGGGCTCTGGTCAAGTGAGCTGCAAAAAGACACCCCATTGCACCGGGACCTGCAATCAATATGTTCATAGGAGATCTCCGTGCCCCGTTCAGTCTTTTCCCTTTTGTGCGGTTCTTCAGAAGTTGTTTTTCTTCCCCGGGGTCCCCCCGCCCGCGGATTGCCGGTATGCGGGTCCTTTTCGTTGAAAAACGAATTCGGGATGGACTTTGAAGCCTTATATTTTTTCGGCTTCCTCCGCCTTCATGGCGAAACCGTGCTCCGGACCCGGAAAAGCCCCCGATTCCACCTCTGTCCTGAACCGGATGAGCGCCTCTCTGACCTGTGGCGCCAGGTTCACGTACTGCTTGACGAACTTGGGCGTGAAACGTTCAAACAGCCCGACGAGATCGTGATAGACCAGGACCTGCCCGTCGCAATCCTTTCCCGCACCGATTCCGACCGTTGGGATAGCCAGTTCCCTGGTGATTCTGCCTGCGAGAAGGTCGGGAATGCATTCCATCACGACCATGAATGCTCCTGCCTTCTCCAGATCCTTTGCGGATTGCAGAAGCTTCAGAGCGCTTTCGGCGTCCTTTCCCTGGACCTTGAAACCGCTGAGCTTGGTGGCCGTCTGGGGGGTCAGGCCGATGTGGGCGCAAACCGCAATGCCGGCGTCAACAACGGCCTTGACCACTGGAGCCATTTCAGTTCCGCCCTCAAGCTTGACGCAGTCGCAACCGCCCTCCTTCACGAATCGGCCCGCATTTTCCACCGCTTTCTCGAGGCTGACTTGATAGGACATAAAGGGCATATCCCCGATGATCAGGCAGTGTCTTGAGCCTCTAACCACCGCCTTGCAGTGGTGGATCATCTCATCCATGGTCACGGGAACTGTAGAATCATACCCCAGCACAACCATTCCCAGAGAATCCCCTACCAATATGGTGTCGATGCCGGCTTGATCGACCAGACTGGCAGTGGGGAAGTCATAGGCGGTCATCATCGTGATTTTCTGACTCGCCTGCTTTTTCAGTTGCAATTGAGCGATAGTCACCTTTTGTCGTTCCATCGATTCCTCCTGTTTTTTCGCCTTTGGCCTCACGGGTAAGGGGATAGCCGCTTCTGTCCAATTGAACGGCCGAAATGGGTTTTTCCGGCGCTCCGGGCGTGCCCGCCGGTGTTTGTGGCGGGATTTTCCAGCCCTCATAAAGACGGTGATCTTCGATCCCGCTAAAACGCAGAGGGATCTTTGCCACGACCTTTGGGAAAGCCCCCATCCCCCCGTGATGAGTTCACGCCCAAGTGTCCAAAAACAAAAAGGTCCTCCGGCGGAGCTGGAGGACCTTTTCGCTGTTGATCAGGAATATTTGAAAGACCAGAAAAACAGCCAGCCTTTTCTGGGAAAGAACTTCCTCGCTTATTGCCGTCCCGGTCTGCGTTACCCGCTGATCCAAGCAGCACCGCCTGAAGAAAAAAGTTGGCTTTCAGAACTTCAAAGAGCGGCAGGCTAAGCGTCCTCCAGAGAGAGGATCACCTTACCCTGAAGCACCCTACTTTCCGGAAAAGGGATTGTCAAGAAAAACCGTTCACCACGATCAAGGGGAAATGGCTTTGGCGCCCCCGGGGTATAATCTCGGCAGGGCGGAGGAAGAGGCATTTTGCGGTTGATGGACGACCGTTGCCGTGTATAATAAAAAATCAAGTTTTCCTGCTCTGAATCCGATAATCTTTTAGGTGAAGAAGAGCAATGCTCTCCTCTTCTCAGGAAATACCGGCTCTCCGTATATTTATGGAGAGAAGCTGGAATAACCGGATCCACGAGGAAATCCCTCCCGCAAGGGGTGTTCCTCGTGCCGAACCTTCGGGTGGGCAACGAGCTTTTGCTGAAAGCTCGTTTTTAACTTGCACTTCTGGTTGAAGCTTTCAGGAGAAATCCATGGCACAAATTGACGCTTTTTTCAAGCTGATGCACGAGCAAGGGGCTTCCGACCTGCACTTGGTGGCCGGCCAGCAACCCATCCTTCGCATTCATGGGGAATTGGAACGGGTCAAATACAAAATCTTCGATAACGATGCCCTGAAATCGATCCTCTATGAAATAGCTCCGGAGCACAAAACAAAGGTTTTTGAGGAGACGGGGGATGTGGATTTCGCCTATGAAATTCCGGGCCTGGCCAGATATCGTGCCAACTTCTTTCAGCAGAAAAACGGCATAGGTGCTGTCTTCAGGGAGATTCCCTCCACGATCATGACCTGTGACGATCTGGGTCTTCCACCGGTTGTGAAAAGACTGGCCACGTTACCGAGGGGGATGGTATTGGTCACGGGTCCAACCGGTAGCGGCAAATCCACCACCCTGGCCGCCATTATCCACGAGATCAATAAGAGCCGCAAAGAGCACATCCTGACCATAGAAGACCCCATCGAGTTCGTCCACACAAGTGAAAAAGCCGTTGTGAATCACCGGGAGGTGGGATTACACACCCGTTCCTTTTCCGCAGCATTGCGGGGCGCTCTGCGTGAAGACCCGGACATCATCCTGGTGGGCGAGATGCGTGATCTGGAAACCATTTCACTCGCCATTGAAGCTTCGGCCACAGGACACCTTGTCTTCGCCACCCTTCATACTTCCAGCGCCGCAAAAACGGTGGACCGCGTGATCGAAGTTTTTCCCATGAATCAGCAGGAGCAAATTCGAAATACTCTTTCAGATGGTCTGAGGGCAGTGGTGGCGCAAACCCTTTTCAAGCGGGCCGATGGCAGAGGTCGCGTCGCTGCACTGGAAATCATGATTGCTACCCCTGCGGTGAGAAACCTGATTCGAGAGGCAAAAACCTTCCAGATCCCCTCTGTTCTCCAGACGGGAAAGAAATTCGGGATGCAGAGCCTGGATGACGCCATCATGGATCTGCTGAAAAAGAAGCTCATCGTTGCGGATGATGCCTACACCCGGAGCAACGAGAAAACCAGGTTTTTGCCTTTCCTGAAAAATCCGCCTTCCGACTTTACGGAGGTCTAGCGTTTCTGCCGCATCGGGTTTAACTTGAAACTAACTTGCAGCTCACCTGGCAAACCCAAAAGTGGCACCGGAGCTAACCTTCGGGGTCTCAACCGATCTCTTGGCGGAGAATCGAACCATGCGAAAGCAGCAGATCGATTACATTTTGACTACCATGCTGGAGTCAAATGACAACGTATCGGACATTAACGTCACCGTGGACAAGCCTTTCCAGGTGGAAGCGTCCGGACAGCTTGTGCCCGTTGAGCTCAACCCGCCCATCAGGCAGTTGACACCGTTTCAGACGGAGATATTCGCACTCAATATCATCGGAGGAGATCGACGTCTGACCAGGACCCTCGCGACAGAGGGATCCTGTGACGTCTCCTATCAGCTTGCGGGAAAAGCGCGTTTCAGGGTCAACATCTTTTCTCAAAAGGGATGCTATTCCACCGTCATGAGGCAATTGGCCACCAGGGTTCCCACCATTCAGGAGTTGGGCTTGCCCAATGCGTTTTCAAAGATGACCGAGGAGAGAAACGGGATCATCCTGGTAACAGGCGCGACGGGAACGGGAAAATCCACATCCCTTGCAGCGGTTTTAAACGATATCAACGAGAAATATTCTATTCATGTGGTGACCCTGGAGGATCCCGTGGAATTTGTCCATTCCCAGCGCAGGGCCACCTTTAACCAGCGGGAGCTGGGGACCGATTTCGACGCCTTTGCCTCCGGGTTGAGGTCTGCCTTGAGACAGGCTCCCAAGGTCATCCTCGTGGGCGAGATGAGAGACAGAGAGACGGTAGAGATCGGCCTTTCTGCAGCGGAAACGGGCCATCTGGTGCTAAGCACGCTTCATACCATGGACGCCGGGCAGACCATCAACAGGATCATAGGCATGTTTGACCGGGAGGATGAAAGGCAGATTCGGGTCAGGCTTGCGGATACGCTTCGGTGGATCGCCTGCCAGCGACTGCTGCCCAAAGTGGGAGGCGCTCGTGTGGCCGCCTTTGAGATCATGGGCTCCAACCTCACCATCAAGGATATCATCCTCCACGGTGAGACTGAAGAGAAAAACATCTACGACACCATTGAAAGAAATCGGGCCTTTGATATGATGACTTTCGACCAGAGTATAGCGGATCTGTTCAAGAGGAAGCTCATCACCGAGGCGACAGCCCTCAGCTACTCTTCGAGGAAGTCGGTGGCCAAGAGGGGGATTGACTCCATTAAGGCCGCGCGGGGTGAGAAGACAACCAGTATAGAAGACCTTAAAATCGATACGGATTACGGTACCCACGGCTAGATCCTTCGATGTCTCCGGAGTCTGGAGAAATCCGCTCCGTTTTGGAAAACAGATCCGGGCAAAGATGACAACGCTTTCCCATAAGGAGTTGGTCGATGGAAGTTCGGTGTGAGAACTGCAGTGCCAAGTTAAACATCGCAGATGAAAAAGTCCCGGCTGGTCAGAGGGTGCTGGTCCGGTGTCCTAAGTGTAAAAGCAGATTGGCTGTGGAAAGACCGGCACCGAGAGAAGATGACGCTTACGTGTCATTCCAGGAAGAAGCTTTGGACAGGGGGAATCTGGAGGCGGACTATGGCTATGGGTTTGACGATGACGCGCTCGATTTCTTTGAAGAAGGGGTCACCCTGGCTCTTGTCCTGGAAACCGATCCGCAGCAAATGGAAGCACTAAAATCGGCCGTAGAATCCCTGGGGAACAGGTTCGTTTCGGGGCAGAATACTCGCGAGGCCATCGGCAAGCTGCGGCTGCACCACTTTGACCTGGTCCTGCTCTCTGATAGCTTCGATGACATTCCGTTAACGGAAAGTCCAATTCTTCATCATGTGAATCATCTTCCCATGTCCACGCGGAGAAAAATGTTCGTGGCGTTGATTGGGGATAATTTCAAGACCATGGATCAAATGATGGCCTTCGCCATGAGCGCGAACGTGGTGATCAATCGGGAGGACATGGACCGTCTGGCCGCTATCTTGAAACACACCATTTCAGACAATGAGAAATTTTACAAGGTTTTTATGGACACGCTCGTAGAAGTGGGCAGGACCTGACCGGCAGAAGGAGATCGACTTGAAGAATATCTATCGACTTAGAGTGGAAAACTGTATTGGAACGATCATTGATGTCCACAAAAGCATCAGTGCCCAGTATGAAAACCAGGAGTTTCTTTTGCAGTTCGAACAGTTAAAGCAAGCAGTCCGCTACCTGGATATGGAACAGGTATGCGAGAAGGATATCCTGAAGGTGGAACAGGCCACCAATGACCTGCTCAGAGAGTTTAAGATGGTTTTTGAAACGGGAAATCTGGGGCCTGTCTATCCCTCCCTGAAGAACTGATTCCCTTTACGATTCTCTTCATTTGACGCCCATGGGATCAACCCGGCAGTCGAGGACTCTGGCGTTTTTTACGGCTGAAAGAACGCTCTTCCAGATCTCTTTGAGCTTCCGGATGTCTTTCTCTTCTCCCAGTGCCCAGAGGGAGCCGCCCGCCCCTGCCCCGGCAAACCTTGCCCCGCATCCGCACGCTTCTGCATGGCTCACCAATTTTGCGGTGATCGGTATGAAGGCCTGCGGTGTGATCTCCTTGCGGACAGCCATCTCTTCCTGGAGAAGGCGCGCTGCCTTTCTCCAGTCCAGGTCCTCGATCGCTTGGGCGAATTGACCGACGATGTCATTCACCTTTATCCATCCCGCCCTCGTCCTGGTGGAGAGAAAGTCTTGGATCCACCGGCGATTGATATTCGCCGAGACATGGCTTTTGCCGCTGTAAGCGACCAGGAGACATCGAGAGAGTTCCCGTTGGCCTTTCCGATCCAGGAGGGCTTTCTTTTCAAACAGGGATGTGGGATGCCCGTGACGCCACTTCCACAGATTTATTCCCCCGTAGACAGCGGCTGCGTGGTCTTGGAGCCCGCAGTTCCCCCCGCTGATGCCGTCCTCAAGATGATAGGCCAGGTGAAGGATCTCCCTGGGAGACAAATCTCTCTCTCCAAGCATGGCCTGTGCCTTGGACAGAGCTTTGATCAGGGCCACCAGGGCTGTACTTGAGCCTCCCAGTGCAGATTTTACAGGGGCTTTCGATCGGATGTGCACCTCAATTCCGTGAAACCCAAAATGAGAGACGGCGGCAAAAAAGAGACCGAAGGGGGGAAGAAAAGGGAGACGATCCACAGGGAATGCCTCACCGCCGGGGAAGCCCTCGGAGGAGATTTTGACCCAACCCGGATCGCAGGGGGTGAGGACAACGGATGTCCTCAGATCCAGTGCCATGTTTACCGTCGCCGGTTCAATGCCGGCTAAGGGCAGGGCCATCGCTTTGATATCCCAGGTGCCCCCCGAATCAATCCGGCATGGAGCGGACGCTTCCACTGGATGTTCGCCGAGCATTCTTTGTGTGGAATTTCTCCAATTCGCTCCGGATACCATGTTATTCCCTTCCCATAACCTTGAAATCCCGGTCCGGTTTCTATCAATTTTTCGGTGGATGCGTCCATTGGTTTTGCTGGAGCCAATGTTTTGCGAGGAAAAGCGCTGCGGTGGTTTTGCCGTCCTGGATCGTCCCTTGGTAGATCATCTCCATGGCATCTTCAAGACCGATCTCATGGACGCGGATCATTTCGTCTTTGTCGAGATTTTGCTCGGCGGGTTCAAGTTCACATGCCAAAAACAGGTGGATACGCTCATCCGCATAGCCCGGCACCGGTGTGATCTCCCCCAGCTTTTGCCATGTGCCGGCCGAAAAGCCGGTTTCTTCGATCAACTCTCTTTTTGCGCATTCGAGCGGCGCCTCGTTTTCTTGGAGCGTCCCTGCAGGAATTTCCCAGATGAAGTCCCCTATGGCATGTCGATACTGTTTGATCAAGATCACCGTGTTGTCGCCGGACAGGGGGACGATGGCTGATGCGCCGGGATGACGGATAATCTCCAGATCGACGGTCACACCGTTTTCCAGGGTCAGATTCTCCTTGAGGAGCGTAAATGTCCTTCCCCGATGTATTGTGACCCTTTCGTTTACCTTTGCCGACATAAGGATCTCCATTTGGTGCCGGTCGCCGTTCACTGTGTCCACGTGGTCCGGGTTGGAGAAAAATCCTCGCTTTCCCGTTTCCACCGTGATCGCCCAAAACGACTTTTCTCTAATGAAGCCTACTTTAAAACCCCCGTAGTGTCCATCGGGATGTTCTTCAACATCCATTCAAAAGTGATGTTGCCGTGACAGCCTTCGATCTCCCCCTCGGCGTACAGAGGGGGACGCCCGTGACTTGTAGACTTTCAAACAATTCACGGATAACGGCATGGTCCAGCTCACTGCGTACTTCCATTATGTCAATAATTCACGGGCGTCCCCTTTTCCCCATGGAGTACTCCAGGTAAGTACCTGAGTACACTCAACCGTGCGACTTCGTGTCGCACCCCAACGCTGAAGTCACCTGCCGGTGTGGAGCGCAACGGAACACCTGTCAGGTGCACTGACATGTTGGCGGAACCAATTTCAGTAGCAGCTAATAGTGGTAACGGCACTGCACGAAATCTACTCTGTTATGGCCAACAACATAAACCAATCGATGCTCCTGGGTAATCCGGCGAGACCAGACCCCGGCGCCAAGAAATTTTAAGGGCTCCGGTTTCCCAATCCCCTGGAACGGATCTCGGATTACTGCTTCAATTAGCTTGAAAATCCGGATGGCCGTTCTACGATTAGTTTCTACCCAGTACCGCAAGTCCTCTCTAAATTCCGGCTGAAATACGGCTTCCCGTCCCTTTTTAGATTCAGACTGGTTAATCAAGGCCGACCTCTCGACGAAGCTCATCGATGGTCTGGGGAGATCCCTCTTGTTCTCTTACCCGTTCAAGAGCGCAGTTCAGCCGTTCTGCATTGGCAGGGGATCGAAGCAGGTGGGCCGTCTCAAGTATGCCGGATAATTCCTCAGCAGCTATCATGGCGACATCCTCGCTGCCACGTCTCTGAATGATCACAATTTCCCGATTTTTTATGACTTCATCAATCAATGACGCCAGACGGGCGCGGGCATTTGTATAGGTCGTCTGTATTGCCATATTGGCCTCCTTTTTTATGTACAGATATAATGTACATGCTTTGTTCCAATATGTCAATAAGCTTGTTTTTTGTCATCCCGCCAACGCCCAAAATCAGCGGACGCTGTAAGCGGTCGGCTGGATTGCCTTGTTCGGGGCCATCTTTATCAAGCATTTCAACGTGCGTACAGAGGGGGACGGCATGGTCCAGCTCACTGCGTCCTTCGATTATGTCAATAATTCACGGGCGTCCCTCTTTCCCCTCCCGCTGTCTTCCCTTTCCGGTTATGTATTCCTTGTTCAAATGAAATATGTCCGAAACTCTCTCGGAAACCCTTTCAAAATCATATCCCAGGCTTTTCAGCCTATACTTCCGGGAAAACTCCTTCTCCGACTCCGATAGGACCTCACTTATGAAGTCTCCCTCTCCCAGTATTCTCTGGTCACTCTTGATCCTGTCCTGGCCCTTAAGCCTTGTCTTCTTCACGGCATCCCAGCCCCCAAGGCTCCTTATCAGTCCCCCTCCGACCAACTCAGGCCGCCTTCCCTGCTCGATTCCTTTTGCAACATACGACCGGTACTTCTTCCGGGCATCGCCTACCCTGTTCCCAAAATACCCCAGCACATACTCGACTTCTTGCCATTCCCTCTCTTTGTTCCCCATCAAGGCACAATGACCGCAATAAGCATATTTATCCAGCTCCCTTAAATCCATTACGATCTTAGCACGCAAAGGATTCAAGTGGATGTAACGCACCAGTTCCTCTAAGTAGGCATCTTCCTGACAGATAATGGATTTATACCTGTTCTGAAAAAGCTGACCATGGCGCCTATGTCTTTTGTTATATGTCTTTTGTTAAAGGATACGGCCTAGCCGGTTAGGGACCTCCTCATCAGAGCCGCGATTCCTTTAGGTCCGCTTCTCAATAAGAAATGAGCATGGTTGGCAAAAAAGCCCAAGCGTAGCAGCCCGTCTCTCTTTCGGGAAGAAGAGCAGACAGCCTATCGATCAAGTCCTCGCGATCTTTATCGTCATACAATATTTTCCTGCGTTCTATCCCCCTGATCATGACATGGTGCAAAAGACCGGGTGTATCTATGCGGGCTACCCTAGGAATGCTCAACTCTATACGGCCGATATACCTTCTTGTCAAGTTATTTTATTATTAACGGTCGTCCCCTATCACCTATCATAGCACTATCATAGCAAGGCGCTGCTTGCGGTCTGGTGGACTGAATGGTTGGAAATCTTTTGGTTTTGATAGGGCAAGGCCATTATGACCCTGCCCTCGACTAAGCTAAAATTTTTTTCTTCTGATACGACTTCCAATCAGAACAGCAATTCCTGAACCGAAGAGAAATAAACTAGCTGGCTCAGGGACAGGGTTAGTATTAGAGGAAAGTTTAACATTATCAATTCCAGTGATTTCAGAAGGACCAGTGTTTGTATAATATGCCATCCCAATTTGTAATTTTGTTATATTTTCAATCGTTTTATTCCAGTTACCTGAGATGAAAGTCCAATAAGACTCAATCAAGGGAATATCAAGCAATAACCAATGTTCATTTGGATTTGGAGCTGGTCCGCGCCATATATATTCACCTCCTGGCCCTGATATATAGACATTATATGCACCTTGTTTTATGTAACTGCCAGTACTAAAAATATTTGCTTCATATGATAGACAAGTTGCCCCCATAGCAGACCAGTTACCAAGGAATTTTGAAGGAGCATAAATAGATGAGGTAGCGCCAAATCCATATGATTTATTGTTGTCAAATTTCATATATCCATCCGGGTTTCCTCCAGAACCTTGCCAACTTATACCCCAATCTGCGGTGAGCCATGTCCAACTATCATTCCCGGTATCAAAATCACTTGATGCTATTATTGCTGCATCTGCTGCACCAATCGTTGCAAGAATTAACAACCCAATTACCAAACAACTTACAAAATTTTTTTTCATTTTAGCTCCTCCCCGAATTTTTTCTTGAAACTTCAAGCTCGAACAGTCTGTTAGGCAGCACGCAGCCTAACCCAATAGGGGCAGCACGCAGTTTAATCTATTATATGTTGACACTAAAAATCAATGGGTTACACTCCGATCGGGTTTTTCAGGTCAGGAGGTGATCGAGTATGGAAGTGCAACCTAACCAGGATCGAAAAGGCGCCTTTTGGAGCCGCTAGAGAAAGTCCCTGTATTCCGAGGGCCCCCGCGGGAGGGAGCCGGTGTGGTGTATCAAACGGGCACAGAGTTTCAACAAGACTGCCAAAGGTCTCAGATTGAAAGAGCACACGGCAGAGGATATGAGGGCTTACCTCTGCCGACAGGCCATGGATGGTCGGCTGAAGGATTGGCAGTATGGCTAAATGGTCGACGTCCTGCGCATCCTCTTTGACCAGCTTGTCAAAGCCCGATGGGCATCGGAGTTCCTCTGGGACATGTGAAAAGAACCGCATCTGCACTTTCCGGAGCAGTTGGAGCAATTCGACCAGGTCGGCAGACATATCCCCGTATCGAGTGGAAACCAGGTCTTTGCCGACTCGCTCATGGGGCGCCGTGTCGCGGACCAGTATGGTGCTCAGTTGGTCCGGTTGAGGGAGACGATCCGAGGTCGTAACTTTTCCATCCGTACGGAACAGAGCTACCAGGAGTGGCTCATGATGTTCATCACCTTCCATCGCCATCGGTCCCCGGAGAATTTGGGCGCCGGAGAGGTGAAATCCTATTTGACCTACCTTGCCGACGTCCGGCGCGTTTCGGCTAATACTCAACGTCAGGCCCTGAATGCGTTGGTGTTTTTTTATAAGGAGGTGATTGAGCGCCCCTTCGGCGATATCGGCGAGTTCGCACAAAGCAAGCGGCCTCGCCGCCTTCCGGTTGTTCTTAACAAGGAGGAGGTCGGCCGGCTTTTCGACAATTTGACCGGAAGCTACTGGCTTATGGCCGGCTTTCTCTATGGTTCCGGCCTCCGTCTCATGGAGTGCCTGCGCCTGCGCGTTAAGGACATCGACTTTGAGCGGCGAGAGAGCCTTGTGCGTGAAGGAAAGGGTCAGAAGGACTGGGTAACAATGCTTGCAGAGAAGTTTCACCAGCCACTGGCACAGCACCTGGCCAAGGTAAAGGAATTGTTTGAGAAGGATCGAAGCGCCGGGGTACCGGGTGCGTATATGCGGCCTTCTTTGGCTCGCAAGTACCCCTCCGGGAGCAAGGAATGGGGTTGGCAGTATGTGTCTCCCTCGGCAAACCTGTCCACCGATCCACGAAGCGGGCAAGTCCGCCATCATCACATCCATGCGAGCGGCCTTCAACGGGCAGTGAAGAAAGCGGCGTCTGACGCCGGACTCGCGAAGCACTTTAGTTGCCATGCGCTTCGACACTCCTTTGCACCCCATCTACTGGACAGCGGTTATGACATCAGAACCGTGCAGGAGTTGCTCGGGCACGCGGATGTTTCCACTACGATGATCTACACCCATGTTCTAAACAGGCCCGGACTGGCCGTCAGAAGTCCGGCCGACCTCTGAGCCGGCAGTCAGAACCCCTCCGGGCGGTTCCGGACTCCCGGCAAGTGATCAAGTCGATCCATTTTCGTGCTTTGCCCTTGATCGAAGTTTAATAATTTAAGTTTAAAAAAAGGCAACTTTTCGATAAAGGAGTATAGAAAAAATTTTTCTTATCTATTAAGTATCATCAATCTCATCAGGGCTTATGCAGGGGTGATAAGGAACTTCCTTTGTCAGGGATGGACTATATGAGATTTCGCCTTGTGTGTCAAGGGCAATGTGGACGCATCACAGGATGGTTTGCTTCTTGGCATGTTTCATGAGTGAATGACCACCCTCTAAACACGGTGGCTCGATCACGTCGACTCAAAGTCCACTTGAATTTGCATCGTTCGTTTGGGGGGATCCTGAAGTCTCCGCTTCAAGAAAGGGGGGAGTTTGCTGGCTCAACTCCATGTAAATATGTTTCCATGTCCACTTCTCAGACGATGATTCAAACTGAAGTCTTCGCCTGAAGGCGAGGGTTTTTCTCCCATTCCCCGAGGGAGACAATGAATGAATAGGCCCTTGATTCCCAATGCCCAAGCTCTCCTATGCCGGCCTGTTCTTGAACCCCCTTACCGTACAGGAGGAGGAAAAATCATGCTCAAAGCATAACAATTGGAATCGTTATGGGACTTTTTTGCCGATATCCCCGATCCCGGACGTGCCCAGGGACCCCGCCATCGTCTGGCAACTCTATCAGCCATCGCCGCAGCCGCGAGCCTGTTTGGAATGAATGGCTATCTGGCTATCCGGGATTGGGCCGAAAGCCCGGGGCAAAAGGCGCGCCGGCGGTTTTGCTTCCTATGTGAAAACGGCCGCTATGTCATACGGAGTCTGTTCACCAACGAAATGAAAACCGCCATAGCACTGCTCCAGTGGAACACCGGAGCATGCCGACCCTCAAAGGGTCCTCGCCGCAAACGCGGGCCACTGGAGCATCGGAAATAGTTGCCATTCCATCATCGATTGGAACTTTCATGAAGACCGCAGCCGGCTACGTAGCGGCTACGGCCCTGAAAATATCGCACGGCCATGCCGTTTTGCCATTACCGCCATCAAAGCAAAAACACCGCGCAGGGTTGCCCGAAAAATGCGCCAACTCATGCTCAACGTCCGCTTGGTCTTCGATTACTTGCGCATGAGAAAAAACTCCTCCGTTCCAGCTTAAAGACTCCGACTGGATGAGACTGCTCTGAACCCTCTTTACGCCAAGACCTACACATCAGCACGCTCTTTTGGGCACTGCCTAAGAGGATCGCCCCCTTTCAGGCCGTCGACAAGCTCCGCACACCTTACCATCGTCTTGCTCTCACTGCACGCCCCCCCCCCCCCCCGACGTGATTCCATCCTCTCCAATTACACCGTGAGAACAAATTTGCCGTGGGTGGTCGGCCGGTGTTTGGGTGGGGAAGAACTTCAGGGATAAGGTGATTGAGACTCAAGTTTTTCGCTCGAAGGGCCAATAAGGCAAAAGAGATGGGCGCCTCTATCCGGTGGTGTTCCCGAATTTGTAACGAGGTAGAGAAGCATGGGAAAAGTCGACATGCTGGATCTGAAAGCTTCCGTTTCTTTTGCGGTAAGCGAAGTGTTTGAAATGATGCTTTCTCTTGATGTGGTGGTAAATGGAGCGGACCCGAAGACGAACGTTGACGGGAATCGCATCGTCGGCACAGTGAGTTTCGCAGGAGATGTCACAGGAAGCATCAGCATTCATGTGAGTGAGCCCTTCGCGCGGCTCATTGCCGCCGCCATGCTCGGGATGGAAATAGAGGAGGTGCAAAGCCATGAGGAAGTCCATGACGTGATCGGCGAAATGAGCAACATGGTTGGCGGTGCGCTAAAATCCCGGTTTTCCGATTCCGGTCTCCCGTGCAGGCTTTCCATTCCTACCATCACGAGCGGAAGCGATTTCCGTATCGAATCCAGGGACTGGGATCGATACGAGCGCTTCGCCTTCGTCCACAAAGCGCATACCGGGGTCGTGGAAGTCTACCTCAAGGAAGGCGGCTGAGGCTTTTGTTCCCGCCAAACCCTGAAAGATTTTCTCATGGCGGGTATCCAGGGCATTGCCCATTTTCCTGGGAACGAAAGCCGTAAGAAATCAGAATAGGAAAAGCACCGATATTTGACATTTGCCCATCTTTTTGGGTAGATTGACTCCACCTTCGTAAGGTTTCACAGAAGCACCGCTTGGCTTCTTCGTTCGTTCAAATTTTGAACAGACGGCTTTTTTGCGACCCCTCCGAACAAAACGGCGATATGGGTGGAGATGAAATTCCATCTTCGTTTTGGAAAAATGCCAGCTCTGTGTGGGCACAATTTTTGCTTTATCTGGATGAACATTGGGAGGTAAAACGGCGTGCCACCCCACCCGGCATTTGCAACTGGAGATCAAAGGTTCAATCGCCGCCGGTTTTTGAAACTAGGCGCTATCGCGGGTTTGAGTTTTCTTTTTCCGTGCCCGATCCTTGCCTCGATTGGTGATCGTTCAAAGAAAGACAGATGCCTATCCTTTTTCAATACCCATACCGGGGAGTCCCTGAAGACCCTTTACTGGGCTGATGGAGAGTACGTGCCGGAATCTCTCGGAGATATCAATCATATCCTTCGCGATCACCGCACCGGCGAAAAAAGAGCGATCGATACCAGGCTTCTGGATTTGCTCTATGCCATAGGGACAAAATTGAAAACCAATGAGACGTTCCATGTCATTTCCGGCTACCGGTCTTTTTCGACCAACGAGTTTTTGCGCAAACGGGGCAGGAGGGTGGCTCGGAACAGCCTGCACATTCTCGGGAAAGCCGTGGATATTCGCCTGCCGGGCCGCAGCCTGGGGAAAGTGCGCGAAGCGGCGATTGAACTGGAAAGTGGCGGCGTAGGGTACTACCCTCGCACTGATTTTGTCCACGTGGATGTGGGACCTGTCCGTTTCTGGTAACCCGGGATTCGCCAGGCCCTATGAGTCATGGCGCCGGTGGCTTCTCTGCGAGTGCCTCAGCCAGCGCTTTGTCCCGTCCGTAGATGTCCTCGCGGAAGTGCAGCGTTCCTTCCTGATCAACCCAGGCGGTCCAGTATAGAAGATGAATATCGATCGGATTCGGTATTCTTATCACTTGGGTTACCCCTCGTTGGATTGCCTCCAGCATTTTGTCATGGCTCCATTCCTGAACATCCCCCATAAGGTAGTCGGCCAGTTCCAGTGGGCTTTCAATCCGAATGCAGCCTGAGCTGAAGCTGCGCCTGGCCTGGTCAAATAGTGAACGCTGCGGCGTGTCGTGAAGGTATACACTGAATTTGTTGGGGAACATGAATTTGATTCGCCCGAGGGCGTTTAGGGGTCCTGGATCCTGCACGAGTTTAAAGGAAAAATTCTCTGTTGTCACTTCTGACCAGTTGACCGAACCCGGGTCTACCTCCCGGGCTTCTTCTTGCCAACTTTCAAAGACTCGGATTTTGTGCCTTGCCGGATACTGAGGGTCTTCCTTGATGTTCGGTAGGATGTCTTCCCTGGCAATCTTTTGCGGGATATGCCAGTAAGGATTCAGCACCATATACGTCACCCTGCCCGTGAAGACAGGAGTGCTGCGATAGGTCTTTCCCACAATGACTCGCATGGTCGATACGACCCGGTCATTTTCAACAATGGCCAATTCGAAGTTCGCCGTGTTCACCAGCAGGTGTCGTTCCCCCAAATCATGGGGAAGCCAGCGCCAGCGTTCAAGATTCAGTTGGATCTGGTGCACGCGATCCTCCACGGCTACGTTCAGTGCCGCAATAGTGGCCGCACCCACGATCCCGTCCATTTTGAGACCATGTCTCTTTTGGAAACGTTCGACTGCCTGCTGCAATGCTTCATCAAAGAAATCCGGGTTCTCTTCGCTCAGAGGTGTTGCAAGCCCCAAGTCATCGGCAAGGCGGGATCGCAAGACAGCAACCCTTTCCCCGCGATTCCCTTTTTTCAGATTGGCTCCGCCAGGCACCACGGGCCATCCGCCCATTTCGGAAAGTTTTCGATACCGCAAAAGAGCAACTTTGAGGGTCCGGTATCCGGAGTGTGGCGGACGAAGTTTTTCTATGGCAGTCCCAATTCGGCCTTCATCGAGAGCACACTGAAGTACCTGGACCAGATCCAGATCGCGGCCTTTGATATTCCATCGGGAGCGTATGGTCTCCGGGTTGACCCGTCCGGTGGATAAGTGGGAACCATACAGGAGGAACGCGTCTGAGAGGAGCAAATCCAGATCTGCCAGCTTCTCTGCTTCAACCGGTTTTTGCATCACCATTCTGTAACGTATTTCAGCGATGAGCTCCTCGATGCTCCTGATGTGGTAGTCCTCAGGTCTCAAGCCTTCTTGGGGAGCATCCTGAATGGCCCGCACCAGGTTGGCCGCCAGACGTCCCGGCTCGTCGTTGGCGATCCAGGCAGGTAGAAAATTTCGGTTTGAGTAAAAGCGGGGGAGGACCTGGGAGCCGCAAAGCAGTTCCATCCTGCACGCGATCTTTTGTGACCCCAGGGAGGGGGAAATTCTCGTGCGCAGGATATCACGAACCTTGTTGGTCAAATCGCCGGCGAAAACAACTTCAAACGGCAACAGGATGCTTGCGCACGTGAAGGTCAAGGCAAGTAATGCGACTCTGAGCATGAGGCACTTGGAACACGACCCGGAATTTCCCGTCTCGCTCCTCCCCTTGAACGGTGATTCTTCAGCGCTGGATCCCATAAGTTTCCTTGATCCGAAAGGGCGGGGAGAACATTGCGGGGCTCTTCCATGGCCTTGCTTGATGCCTGCCGCTACTTTGCCGGTAAACGGTCAGCGGGGAATCTTCACGTCTGATCCATCTCTTTCAGTCTCAGGAACATCGTTCTTTCAACGTCATCCTGATCCTGAAATTGAAACCCGAATCGCTTGTAAAGTCTGACGGCTCTCAGGTTATGGTTCTCCACGGTCAGCCAGACCAAGGCAAAGCCCAGCTCCCTGGCTTTCTCCACCGCCACGTGTGTCAGGGCGGTACCGATCCCTCGGTTTCGATGAGGCTGGTCCACAAAAATGAGAAACTCGCAATCCCCCCGCTCGTAGTCGGGAATGAGCACCGCGTGTGCCACTACCTTGCCCTCTCTCCAGGCCAGAAAGTTTTCCCCCATATCGAAAATCCTCCTGGCCCAATTCCTGCAGGCCTCGGGATCGGCAGGGGGTAGCCCCTGGGATGCGGGCCTGGGAGAAAAGACAAGATACATCCCCATCAGGCAGGAAAAATCTTCGGCACAGCACCCGGCGATCTCGAAGGCGCTTCCCTCTCTGTCCATGAAAGTGACTTTGCTGCGCTCGGCTGCCATGCTTCCATCCAATCTCACCGGGGATGATTCATGGACAATTCTGGAGAAGAAGTCCATGGCGTTCTGCGGCACGCTCCGGTTCATTCCGGGAATCCCGTCTCGCTATCCCCGAAGATAATTTCGAATGGCCTCCTCCACGTCCGGTGCAATCGGGATTCCCCTTTCCCGCAAGCGTGCCTTGTATTTCTCGAAGGAACTCACGTGCCGCACGGACGATACCAGGACCTCGAGATACTCCTTGAGCTTTTTTTCCACCTCGTTTCGGAATCTCTCTTTGCCCAAAAGCAGATTTTCCACCCCTTTTATTCGCCTCAGATTCACAGGCCGGCAAACGAGACGATAAAAGATAAAACGCTGGAGTTGCCCATCTTCCAAATCCTCCTCTTCGATGGCCGTCCGCACGCGATCGAGATCCAGGCTGTCGCACACTTCCACGTTCAAGTCTCGTTCTTCCAATGCCGTGAAGACCGCGGCGAGAGGACGGGGAATTTTGCAGGCATCCAGGTCATCCAGGACGCAGTCTCTGGAACGTAAATATACGACCAGGTCCATGTCCGAGTTCTTTTGAGCCATCCCAAAGCTCAAAGACCCCAGAAGATCAAAGGCCACCTCCATGCCATCCTTTTGGATTTCCCGGTATATGCTTCTCAGTTGCCTGATGAGTTCCTGTGTTTCCGGCGTCTCATAGCCCAAAAAGAAAGCCTTGATCCGTTGCAGTTGACGGATGGGCCGAATGTGCCTGGCTTTAGGGACTCTCCCTCCGAGACGGGCATACCTTTTCTCATCAAGGATGAGGCTTTCCATTCCCGCGGGACTCACCCGGTAATCCAAGAGATCATAGATTTTGCCTCTCTCCAGTTGACGAAGCGTGGCGACCTCCAGGTTTCCTCCCTTTATAATCAGGTCCAGAAAGAAGCCCCCTGGACGAATGCCGGAGACCTCGACGGTCTGGCCAAAACTGGATGGATTGAAGAAACAGGTCTTCTGGGAATAGACGGCTCCCCATTGATCATGGTGATGGCCTGAGAGGACGAGTTTTACGTCTCCTTCCTCCACGTAGGTTCGTATTCCCTGACTCCCTGCATGACCGTATCCAGGAAGATAGTCCAGGTAACCGTAAGGGGGTTGGTGGACTAGCAGCACGTTCGGTCTCTCTTTACGAAAAAAATGCAGGGCCTCCGATTGGATCCCCTTTTCGGTTCGCGTTTCCCGAAAGGGAACTTGAAGATGATCGGGCATCCCCGGAGTTTGCACGTTCGCTCCCCCGTAACCGGCGATGCGCAAGCCGTCCAGCTCCAGACATCGCAGATGAAGGTCGCGGTCCTTCAACGGCGTCTCGGAGAGCGACATATCGTAATTTCCGGGGATCACATAGGCGGGTTTATCGGGATACCGGGCAAGGATCTTTTCCAGGTAGCCGTAGGATTTCTTGAGATAGGTTTCCGCCTTTTTCGAGAGATCGAGGTATTCCCGGGCCTGGGCCCGGACTTTCGTGTCTTCGCTGTCCTGAACGAGATGCTTTGCAGCATCTTGAAGCGTCTGCGGGGAATCCTCCCCGCCGCGATATGCGGAGAGAATCTGCTGAAGCTCCATGAAGCGCCACGCCGTCTCATATCGAAAAAAGGCCCTGTAAACCAGGTCTCCGGCGATAAGATAAAGTTCCGCCTCTGTGTTTGCCAGGATTTCGCCCACTTGCCGAAAGGCGTGGTGGATATCCGTAAGAAATACGATCCGCATCGGCTTGTCCAAACTGAAAGATCTCTTACTCTATCCGTTCAGAGGTTGAGGGTTCATCGTTCAAAATGATCATTTTTTTCATGAACCTTTGAACCCCTGAAACGGTGAACGATAACGACATTTCCTCTATGTGATTGCTTTTGCGGCCTTCTCGATGGCTCCCAGGATCTTCGGAATCTGATCATCCATGTAAATGTTGATCGGTAGCGTGAGGCAGCGAGAGAGCAGCGCCTCTGTCTCGGGAAGGGCGCCGGCATCGTATCGGCAACGTGGTTGTCCCGATTCCGTCCTGAAGGGATACCCCGAGGAGAGCGGACTCTTTCCCTCCAGCAAATGCTCCCATCTTCTATAATAGTGCCAGGTATTCTCGTACCAGTAAACCAAGGGGCAGCCTTCCTTCGCCATCTCGGCATGGAAGGTCTGCGCCTTTTTCCGGGTGGGGAGAAAAAAGATAAGAAAGGAGGCGATATCTCCTTCGGGATCGGGCACGTTTCTGAAGGTGATCTGGTCAATTTTGGCCAGGACCTCTTTGATCCTGGCTTTGTTTTGTCTCTGGCGCGGCAGGATCACGCTGTCCAGTTTTCTGAGCTGAGCCAGCCCCAGAGCTCCCTGAAGTTCCATCATACGGTAATTGGCTCCGATGAAGTTTCTCTTCTCGAGACCCCTTCCCACCCTGGGATCATGATCGTGGCCGTGGTCATGGTACTCGGATGCGCGGAGGAAAAGGTCCGTGTCGTTGGTGACGACCATTCCGCCCTCTCCCGTGGTCATGGTCTTGACCGAGTCAAAGGAGAAGGTTCCCATATCGCCGAAGGAACCCAGGGCCTTCCCATGAATTCTGCCCCCGCAGGCCTGGGCCGTATCCTCTATGACGGAGATGTCTGATCGATTTGCTTCCTTCACGATTTCATCGATTCGTGCCTGGGTTCCACACATATGGACGGGAATGACGGCTTTCGTCCTAGAAGAAACTTTCCTGGAAAGGTCAGCAGGATCGAGGCAGAGGGTGTCATCGATCTCTGCGAAAACCGGAACGGCCCCCGAATCGAGGATGGCTTCCCATGTGGCCACAAACGTGAATCCCTGGGTGACCACTTCGTCTCCCGGACCGACGCCCAGTGCGGCAAGGGCCACTCTCAGGGCCGCCGTTCCCGAGGAGACGGCCAGAGCATGTCTCACGCCGCAGGAATCGGCAAAGGCCTTTTCAAATTCCTGGACCTTGTAGATTCCCTCGCGTTGTTGGTGAAACTCGTACCGAAAGAGGGTTTTTCGCGAAAGGACATCCAGCAATTCTTGTTTTTCTTCTTCTCCAATAACCTCAAAACCGGGCATGGGGTCCTCCTTGATGGGGGCAAGTCGTACGTCCCCGGGCATAGGCGGCGGGGGTTCGTTCGTCGTGATCGATTAAGGGTCGGGGCGTCGAGGCGCCATTCACCGACCTTTAAAGGCTTTCCCGTATATCTCGATGGCTGCGGCAGTGGACATGGGCCTGGGATTGTTTTCCATGGGTCTTGTCACCTTCATCGCCGCCTCGGCCATCTCTGGAATGGATTCTTCGGGCACTCCCAATTCCGCGAGGGTGAGCGGAACCCCGATATCCTGTGCCAGATTCCTCACTGCTTTGACTGCGAGAGCGGCCAGGTCCCTGTCCGAGCGTTCATTCCGTGTTTCACCCATGGCCCGGGCGATCCTTGCAAATTTCGCCATATCACCGGGGTAATTGTACTCGAGCACATAGGGGAGCAACAGCCCGTTGGCAATGCCGTGAGGGATATCAAAGAACGCCCCCAGCGGATAGGCGAGCGCGTGGACGGCTCCGACGCCGGCCATGGCCAGACCGAGTCCTGCAAGGTAGCTCGCCTGGAGCATATTCCTGCGAAAAGCCATATCACCGCCTTTAAAAACAGCTCCTCTCAGGTTGGCCGAAATGATCTCCACGGCCTTGAGGGATATGGGTTCACTCATAAAATGGGCTTGGAGGGAAGTGAACGACTCAATGGCGTGGGTCAGGGCATCCATCCCGGTAAACGCCGTCACCAGGGGTGGGAGCCCGATAGTGAGTCCGGGATCCAGGATGGCGGTATGGGGATAAAGGAAGGGACTGTTGATCCCGCCCTTGGACTTTGTCTCCCGCATGGTGAAAACAGAAGTAAACGTGACCTCGCTCCCGGTGCCTGCGGTGGTGGGGACCATAATGGTCGGGAGTCCCGGCTTCTTCACGAGGTTAAGGCCTACGTAATCCAATGCTTTTCCCCCGTTTGTGAAAAGCACTCCAATCGCCTTCGCCACATCCAGGGTGCTCCCCCCTCCGATTGCGACGACGCATTGAACCTTCGCCTCCACTGCAATCGCCGCCCCGTTGTCTGCAAGGGCCGGCGAGGGTTCAGGGGTCACCTCAAAGTAAGGGATGATCTCCAGGTCCCCGCCCTGGAGAACGTCCTGAACGCGTCCGCCCGTTTCCGATCGAGAAAGGGCTCGATCCATGACCACCATTACCCTGGAAGCGCCCAAGGACCGGCACTCCGAAGAGATACTGCAAATAGCGCCGACGCCGAAGACGGTTTTCTTCAACCCTTCAATGGTGATCAAGTTGTTCATCCGTGTCTCCCGGGTAAATCGATTAAAAGCGCCGAATCTTGATTCTCCTCTGAGCGTTGCTCATCCTGAAACGACCATTCGCCGCAAGGGCGATTGAAGCTAAACCAATAAACCAATCCAAGGAAGATATCAAGGAGCAAGATGACATTCCCGTCGTTCAGATGTCTTGATCATCGGCTCTGTCCCGCGGGGTCCTTTTCAGCCGTCGGAGGGAAGAATCCCATGAGATGAGGCACAGGTCCGTCGGGCACGAGGCGGGTGATTAAAATCTGGGATTTAAGTAAAACTCGCTCCCCAATTGGCCGATAAGATACTATGAGAGGGATGTGAGCAGACCCTGGCACGGAGAGCAAAGATCGTGACCTTCAGCAGCCAGAAAAGTCTTTAAAGGGGGAGGCTTCAAATCGACGCGAAAACCGGCACCAGACCCAGACTCAGGCTGATCCGAGGAAACTATCCCCGCGAGATTCCATGGGGACTTCTTCGTATCGTAGCCGCCTCGGAACAAAGCCCTCCCTTTCCTGTGGATGCGGTGATCTTCGAGGAGGACACTTTCCTGGTGATCAGCGCCGATCCCGTCATACGCCCCACCACGGAGCCTCTGATGCGCATCATGACGCGTCTGATTGAGACCCGGCCCGAAAAACCGGGCACGGTCGTGGTCAGGGGAGAATCGCCCCTCCGTTTCCTTGCCGTCGTTCATGATTTCAACCAAGAACCCACCTGGAAGGAGGAGTGGGTCAACGCGGCTCTGGAGGAAGTTTTCCGGATTGTCGAGGATCGTCAGGTCAAATCCATTGCATTGCCGTTTCTCGGTACCTTGCACGGTTCTCTTCAAAAAGAGCGTTTTATGCAGTTGCTCAAAAAGGTTCTGGAGAAGAGCTCATTCACCCACCTGGAGCGTCTCTGGCTGGTGTGGCCGCCCAAGACCCATCGCCGCATCCTCGAGATATTGCGTTATCAGGCGAAGTAGCCGGATGCACTGGAATTTTACCCCCAGGCTTAAAAAACCTCTTCTCGGGGCTTGCCTTTGCCGGGATCCCCTTGTAAAATGCCTCCACGTGTCAGGTGCCGGGATGTTGTCTACTTCGGTACTTCAGAGGGACATTTTAGAGATCATGAAAAGGGAAAGAGTTTTTGGAGGATATCCATATGGGAAAAGGTGATCAACGTTCAAGGCGAGGGAAGCTTTTTCGCGGTACCTTCGGAAAGACGCGACCTAAGAAGAAAAAACGCAGCCAGAAAGAACCTAGCAGGGCTTCCTGACCGCCTCCGACAATAGACCCGGAAAGAATCCGTCTCCGCCCAATCCGGTCGGGGGAGGAGCAAAGGCCGGGGGAAAGGAAAAAGCGCAATGAGCCATCAATCTGGAGTGGAAACACCTATCCAGGGATGTCGAACCACAAGGATTTACTGCCTCCCGCACTGTCCGGCCGGCAGCCGCATGAAACCGGAAAATCGGGTTCAGTTCCATTCCAGGGAGGAGGCACGGGCCTGCGGTTACAGGGCATGCAAGATCTGTAAGCCCGACGGTCCCCCCGTGGTTGCCGAGACCTTCTATCTTTCCGATTATGAAAGCCCCATTGGCCCCTACGTGCTGGTCAGCTCTCAGAAGGGGGTTGTCCTCCTGGAGTCGGCGGATCGCGCAGGAGAGCAGATCGCCGGGTGGGAAAGGCAGGGGATCCAGATCAGAGAAGGAGAAGGACACAACGATCAGGCCATTCGGGAGTTGGATGCCTATTTTGCCGGGAAACTTCGACAATTTGGCGTGCCACTGGATCTACGGGGTACCGATTTTCAACGCCGGGTCTGGGAAGCCCTGCAAAGGATCCCCTACGGGGAACATTCGACCTATGGAAAAATAGCAGCAGCCGTCGGCAATCCGAAAGCCTGCCGCGCAGTGGGTCGCGCCAACGGGAGTAACCCGGTGGCCATTATTGTTCCGTGTCACCGGGTCATTGGAACCAACGGAAAACTCGTTGGCTATGCCGGAGGTTTGGACAAGAAGAAAGCTCTCCTCGATCTGGAAGCCAGCGCCAGGGATTGAATTGCCGGAACATGATCCAGGTCTCGGCTATGCCCTCTACCGCTCGAACCTCTCTCACGCTAAGACCTGCCCCGCCCTATGATTTCAATCTCACCGCAGCGGCGGCCACCTATTTTCGAAACCGTTATGGGGTGGAAACTTTCGAAAACGGCCTGTACAGACGGTTGCTTTATGTGGCCGGGTCCTTTTGTCTGGTAAGCGTTGGTTCCGCAGGAAGTTTGGATTCTCCGCGACTGGAAGTGGAAATCACCGGAAAGAGCCTTGACGAGAGCATGGTGTCGCGGGCGGCGGAGCAGGCGGCATGGATCCTGGGAATCGAACAGGACCTGACCCCTTTCTATCGGCTGACGCGGGGTGACTCGATACTTGGGCCGTTGATCCGAGGCATGAGAGGACTCCATGTGCCACGCACCGCTTCGGTGTACGAAGGCCTGATTCTGGCTATTCTGGGGCAGCAAATCAGCTCCCAGGTGGCTCGCATGCTTCGCAATCTTATCATCGAGACGTACGGCCCTGCGCTGGAGGTTTGCGGAATCGCTTATCGTGGTTTCCCCAGGCCCACCGATCTCGCGAAGGCTGGAGTGGAAAAATTGCGCAGATTGAAGCTGGGCGCTCGCAAGGCAAACTACATCTGGGAAATTTCAGAAGCGGTGGCCTCGGGCAGGTTGGATCTGGAAGCGCTCAAGAACTACCCTGACGAACAGGTGATCGAGATCCTCACGCGGATCCGCGGCATCGGATCGTGGACGGTTCAGTGGCTCCTTGTTCGCTCTCTGGGTCGAGAAGACGGCTTCCCCTTTAGCGACCTCGCCTTGCGAAGGACCCTTGCCCTGATGTTGCAAAGGCCTGCACCTTTGAGCCTGCAAGAGTCCCTTGAATATTCTCGTCGTTGGTCGCCTTGCCGCAGCTATGTGACTACCTATCTTTTCGCGGCCATGAGGTCGGGCCGAACTTTTATCGCCTTATGAGCGCTTTCGCTCCAAACACCGCCGGTCTTTCATCGAACGATTGGTAGAGATCTCGCCTATCCTTCCATCCGTGGATCGGTCCGAAGATGGATGGCCGTTGTTCGTTGGAGAAGCATCCTGCCGGGATTTCCAGCCGCATTGCGTGGAGACAATACTCCCCGGGCGGGCAATGAACCTTCTCTACCAGCCCACCTCTTATGAAAAACACCCTCATGCGGGCCTGAGGGGAGCTTGATCGCCTTCATGGACCGAGAATTGAGGAGTGATCTTCGCGTATTCTGGCTTGTCATGGTAAAATAAAAAGGATGAGGTCACTTTTGTCCAAAATCGATAAAAAGGAGCTTTTCAAGTGGAACAATGAGGAGGTAATACAAGGCACACCCTGATTATAACCTCGTTTTGTCATTCCCGCGAAAGTCCCTCGGCAGGCTCGGGACCCTGAGCTTGTCAAACGGGCCGGAATCCAGAGTTAAAGGTCTTGGAGCTGTCTTCTGGATGCCGGTTTTCACCGGCATGACGGGTTAACTGTATTTCCATGTAATGTTTTGCGAGAAAAGTTCCATATATTTTGGACAATAACGGGATGAGGTAAAACCTCCCCCGTGGTGCCTTACAAGGTCTCACGGGGATGCCGGTCTGTGAAAAGAGTCCTGCAATGATTCGGATCGTCGTAAAAATTTGCAGCCGCCTGGCCATCGGAGTTCTCGCGGGGATGGTTTTCGTTGCAGGCACGGCCATTTACAACTTCTATACAGAGAACTCCGGCTCCCACCCGCTCGATTCCGTGGGTCAGTTGAGTCAGGAGATCCGAAGGCTTCAAGCCCAAATCCCTCAGGTACGGGAAAAGGTCAAGGGATGCCGAAAAAAACTGCGGGACATGGGGGAGGAGTTAAAGACCCTCGAGCGGCAGCTCGATTTCTGGACGAACGTGCTGGCTTGGGCGACCCTGTGGGGAGAAGACTACCGGAATTGGTATCGCCTCAGGAAGAAGCGGGCCGATCTGTTAGCGCAAAAGGGGGAGGTTGAGAGAGAACTGGGTGTCTATGAAAGGGTCCTTCAAGAGAAGATTCTGGAGAAGGCGGAGAAGGAGAAAAGACTTGAAGAGTCCCCGGTTGTTTTTCGCCTGAAACACCATTTCCTGTCTGCGTTCTGGAAATACTTCTGGGGGATGATCGTTTTTATGATTCTTTTCGTTTTTCCCGTTGGGAAATGGTTGTGGAAGACTTTCTGCTGGTATGGCCCGGCCGCGTTCCTGGACCGTTTTGGAAAGCCGCTTGTCTTCAAGACGGACAGGATCTGTTCCCCGGCAGAAAAGTCTCTTACCCGAAAAGACGTTTCCCAGAAGGTAACCCTGAGCCATGGGGAGGAAGGGGTTTTCAAGCCAAGATTTGTGCTGAGGAGCGTGAAGCAGGAAAAAGACAAGGCTGGAACAATGATCCTCTTCAACCGCTACATCTTCCTTTGCCTGATTTGCCGCCTGTGGGGATTGATCCGCTTCGAACCCTTATCCTCCGCCCATGATATTCAATTGACCATCTCCAGCGCTACAGAGACGGATTTGGAATTTTCAGTCATCCAGCTGGGACCCGAGGATTCACTGATTATTCGACCCAGTTTTCTCGCGGGCCTGATCTATCCCAGAGGCCGAAAACCCATCCTCCGCACCCATTGGTTCCTGTGGCGATGGCATTCCTGGATCACCTTGCAGTTTCGTTACATAGAGCTGTGCGGCCCGGCCAGGCTGGTAGCCTGGGGATACCGTGGTCTCCGGGTTGAGAAAACCGAGAGTGCTCCCGGAATGATCAATCGCGTCAATCCGGAAGGCGTGATTGCCTTTTGTCCCAAGCTCAAATACCAGTCCCGGCGTTCAGAGGCTCTTGGGGCATACCTTTTCTTTGGCGAACCCCTTTTTAATGACGTTTTTTCAGGGGAAGGCATATTCATTTGCCAGGAGACCGCGGTAAACCCGGGAGTCCGGGGAGTCAGAAAATTCTGGGCGGGCTTCTTCGACGGCCTTCTCCGTCTGGGCGGATTTTAGCGACCCTTAAGGAGATGCCTTTCGCCCCGCATTAGTAAATGACCTCCTCTTTCTCCAGCCTTTGAATCTCTTCCCGGGACATTCCAAGAAGCTCGCCGAAGACGTATTCATTATGCTCCCCCAGGAGAGGCCCGTGTCGACGGACCGTTGCAGGAGTGGCTGAAAGTCTCCAGGGAGGGGCGATCACCCAGTCGTTTCCCAGGACAGGATGCTGCACCTGCATGAATACCCCTCTTTCTCTCAAATGGGGATCATGGAACAGGCCCTCACTGCTTAAAGAAGGCGCAGCGGCCACTCCTACCTCCTGAAGTTTTCCCATGACCTCACAGGCTTCCTGATTGCGGGTCCACTCGGAAATGATCTGATCCAGCGCAGCCTGGTTTCCCCAGCGATTCCGCGCCGCCGAAAACCTCTCATCCCGGGCAAGCTCAGGCTTTCCCATGGCCTTGCACAACGCCTGCCACTCATCGTCCGTGCCTATGGCGATGCTGATCCAATTGTCTTGGCCCCGACAAGGATAGCAGTTGTGGGGAGCCATGGTTTCATCCCTGTTTCCCTGGCGCATAGGAATCCTGCCCGTCATGATATGGGTTAGAAGCACGTCCCCGATCAGCACGGAAATGGTCTCCTGAGAGGCCAGATCGATATACTGGCCTTCGCCTGTTCTCTGCCTGTAAAGGAGCGCAGTCAGGATGGCAGCCGCAGATGTGCTTGCACTTCTGAGATCGATGGAGCCCATGAAGTTGCTTGGCGGCCAGTCCTCATACCCGGTGATATGAGAAGCTCCGCCCAAAGCCGCAAAGGTGGGAGCGTACCCCACATATCTGCTTGCAGGGCCTTGCTGACCGCAGGCTGAGGAGGAAAGGTAGACGATGTCCGGTTTTACTTGGCTTACGTCTTCATACCCCAGTCCCAGTCTCGCCATCACGCCCGGGCGCATGTTCTCAATGGTCGCGTCGCTCACCCTGATAATCCTTTTGGCGAGCTCCACGGCTTCGGGTTTCTTGAGATTGAGGGTGATTCCCAGCTTGTTCAGATTGAGCGTGTTGAAGACCGAGGATTCATCGGGTCCGGAAAACTTGATGCCCGTACTGAAGGACAAATTTCTGCTGTGATCCAGCCTTCTCCGGCTTTCAACCTTGATGACCTCGGCACCGAGAAGGGCCAGAAGGCACGTTGCGTAAGGTCCGGCCCATGCCGTGGTAAATTCAGTGATTCTGACGCCCTCCAGGGGCCCGTTTTGCATTTCAATCCCTCCTTTTTAAATCACACCGCAACGCCTCAAATTCTCCAGCGCCTCGCCGGTATACCCGAGGCGATGAGCATAGATTTCCTCATTGTGTTGACCCAGCATAGGCGCTGGACGCTCCAGGTGCCAGGGGGTCCGGGAAAAGCGATAGGGAGCGGAAGGGCATTTAAATTTTCCTGCTGCCGGATGCTCCATGTCCACGAAGAACCCCCTGGATCTGAGTTGCTCCGAGCTTAGCACGTCTGCGGCGGAACGCACAGGCGCTATGGGGCAGCTCAAGGCCTGGCCCTTTCTGAAAATCTCGTCCATGGTGTGTTCTTTCATCCATTCCACAATGTGCGCTGTCACCTCCGGGGCCCGCTCGCTGCGTGTCACCGGGTCCTTACACCATTCCTCTCGTGACCATTCCGGATTCCCTATGAGCTCCATGAGCGCGCGCCATTGATGCTCCTCCGGAGTCACAGAGACCACGTAGCCGTCTTTGCAAGGCATGATCCCTCCGGGCATGCGCCCCTGGACCCCACCCGTCCTGGTCATGTTGACTTTGTCATTGGGAAAAGTGACGCTTTCCACCCGCTGCATGGAGATGAGGGCTTCCTGTTTGGAAAGCTCTATGAATTGCCCCTCGCCCGTTAAGCCTTTCCAGTAAAGGGCGGCCAGGACGGCTACCAGGACCACGAGACCAGGGTCATAGTCGCCGGGGTTTCCACCTACCTTAACGGGGGGCCGCGTCAGGTCCGGGGAGGATAGGGGAAGCAAGTAGCCCTGCCCGCTAACGTGAACCAGATTGAGTTGATAGGCCTTGTAGCCCTTGTAGGGGCCACTTCTACCAAAGGGCGTGATGGAGGTCATGATGAGGCCGGGATTGAGTTTTTTCAGATCGTCGTAACCGAGCCCCAGCGCTTCCATCTCTCCTGGTGCGCTATCCTCCACCAGCACATCCACATCCATCACCAGTTTCCTGAATATCTCCCGGCCTTCGGGTTTCTCTGGAGCCAGCGTGATCCCCAGCTTGTTGGTGTTGAGGTAAAGAAAGAGACCGCTTTTCTCCGGATCGGGAGTGTCTTGGGGGAAGGGAGGTTTTGTTCTTGCCTCGTCGCCCTTCCGCGGGGCTTCGATTTTGATCACCTCAGCCCCCATATCGGCCATGATCTTTGTGCAGTATGGACCGCTAATCATGCTGCAATATTCGAGAACCTTGATTCCTTCAAGTGCCTTACCTGCCATTGATCTGATGTTCCTCCTTCAGCTTTTCTATGCCGTGATTCACCTCACGCCAGTGGAACATAGAAAAACCGGGCAGGAGTGTCAAGCTTTTCTTTGACAGTTGAGGAGGCCTCAAGGGGCTAAAAGCCGCATTATTACTGAATTGGTATGTGCAAAACATCCAAAAGGTAGTGCCAATGTTTTTCGAATTTCTGTGTTATTTATGTTGACAGA